>Ga0194135_10000500_pt1 | contig 23202 bp, 22 predicted proteins | sample LitLau_LLRF_2013_FD_134024 | JGI IMG/M metagenome (GOLD analysis project Ga0194135, IMG submission 134024) | Freshwater sediment microbial communities in response to fracking from North America - Little Laurel Run_MetaG_LLRF_2013 (version 2) | ecosystem: Environmental > Aquatic > Freshwater >...
ACAAGGTCATGGACCCCAAGAAGACTCGTCTCCTATTCGTTCCCCACATTGACATCCTGATGGAAGTTGCCATGCGAGCTGGCTTGTGGGTTCCTTGGACTACGGCATTTGGTCGCCTTCGTGGAGCGAATGTCATTCTCCTTGCCACGGCTTATGACGACATCTCGCAACTCCAAGTGGACTTAAAAAATCTTTTTTCAACTGGCGAATCAATCAAAATCCGAAAGGTCACGACCCCAGAGGCTCAAGGATTCTTCCAACCACTCTTCAGTGTTCCATATTATCAGGAGAATCAGAAGCGCTTCGCGGAAGACCCAGATTCCGATACAACCCCACCAGGAGCCCTCACCAAACTCGGGAAGGAGTTGACGCCACTCTTGGCAAAGGCCATTAACTTCTCCGTTCGGAAAGAAATCCAGGACTCGTTGGACATGCGAGGTGACCTCGTCAAAGCTGTGGCCTCAAAGCTTAACCCAGCGGAACATACCGCAGAATTCAAGAAAGTCGTCGCACGTTACCATCAAGCTTGCTGAAGAAGAGGAGAGGAATCCCAGATCAAGTAAATGGTGTTTTAAGTTAGTTGCGTAATTCAAATTCCTCAATGAAATGCTGCTGCTTCCGATTTCCACTATCCCACCCATGATTCAAATTGATTAATAAATTCACTTGTTTTTTCCTAGCAAAGTCTGCTGCTTTAAATTCCATTTAAGGGTCAATGTCAAGGATTTCACGAAATTCAAGAGAGGTCAACAGGTTTTAGATTGTATAGTTTCAATCCACCCCAACCAACTTCACCACTCCGCGAAATGAATTCGAATGCGTTCTGCTGTCGGCAAAAGTGTGAAACCTCGAACACAAAAGTTAATCAGTCAAGTCAAGCCAGCCAGTGAAGCATAATTATCATAATTAGTATTAGTTATTTAGTGTCGGCCAATCAAGTTTTTCAGTTTCCCATTGTAGCAGCAGCCGTTTAGTCTATTAAAGATAGGTAAAGTCAAAGTCAATTAGTGTCTTTGTAATTAATCTTTCACTACTGTCAATTCTGGCTGCTGGTCTGCTTCTCTGCTTGCGCCGTAGCGCCTGGCATTTATTTTTTCTTTCCATGTCATCTCAATCGCCTGTTGGTAGTAATTCTGCCTGTCGTTTCGTTAGTTTTAGATTTACACGATATGCAAAATGACGGAGCCGAAAGCAACGCTAAGCTCAAGTAAACATGGGAACGGAGATTTCTCCGCGTTCTCCTCCGGAACCGCTGGAAATGATGATGACCTCTTTCCTTTTGGCGGAATTAGCTTCAAGGACTTGGAAGTTGTAATTTATGAAGACGACGAAAGTATCGATGAAACCGTGGGAAGACTTCTTCCGCTACGAGAGACCTTACTTACTCCATGTACAAGCGATTCCGGATCAGCACAGCTGTCAGAAGAAGATCGGAAGATCTTTGCGCTTTTTGCAGCTGCAGAAGAACCAGATCCAGCACCCTCCAAGCCAAGACCAAACGCAGCAGCTTCGGCAGTAAAGAACGTCACATGGGATCGGACGTACCTCCTCAAAATGATTGGAAATGAAGATATTCTACAAGCTTTAACCACAATGATCAGCTCCTCCAAATCAAACGATGAGATACAGGATCAACTCTTTGATTTACTTGGATTTGAAAAGATTGAGTTGATATCAAAAATCCTGGAAAACCGGCCAGCCATCATGAAGAGTTTGAACCGAGAAGAAGTATTGGCCTTGGCTCATCGAAACAAAATCAATGCCGCCAATTCTACGCAAGCGCATCCGGTGATTGGAGTTACGATCCAGTCTGCTCAAGATAAAGTAATGGATAAGATGTATCGGAAAATGGTGGAGAAGAACAAGTCAAAATCGGGAGGGATATTGAGTGAAGCACTCTCGCAGGCAGATAAGAGTGACGAGTCTAGGAATCTTGAGCACGCGAGTTCCATGAGTCGTGCAGCCCCATTCCGACCGCCGAATGGTGGAGGCATTCCCCTTGATTGTCCAAATGTCTACGACAGTTTTGCCGAAATTAAGCAGAAGGCTGGATTCATTTCTGGACAGAAAATTATACTTTCAGATAACATGGTCAGGAATAACACGTCGACTTTTGAGGAAATCAGCATTCCACCGGAAGTGAAACAAGTACCAAAGAATGCATTGACCAAGGAGCTAATCAAGATTTCATCCTTGGATCCCATTGGACAAGACGTTTTCCGGGGAATGGACAACCTCAATCGAATCCAAACTCTAGTCTTTGAAACTGCTTATAAAACGAATGAAAACTTGCTCGTCTGTGCTCCTACTGGTGCTGGTAAAACCAATATTGCGTTGCTCTCCGTCCTCCATTGCATCAAGAACCACATCGAAGGTGGAACTATTATGAAAGACCAATTCAAGGTAATTAGAAATAACTGAAAGCCAACTTTGCGTAAAAGCATGTTGTGTTTGGTTATCCACGCCTAATAACAGGGCCTAAGAGTTCGTAACGGATTTTTTTTAGATTGTCTACGTTGCACCGATGAAAGCCTTGGCGTCTGAGATGACTGCCAATTTCTCCAAGAGGTATGACCAACGGAATTTTAATTTATTATTCTTTCATCAATGAAAGTTGAATATTTACCAGCACTTTTAGAAAGGCTTTAACATTGAAAATAACCGTGAAATGAAAAATTAGAAAGGAAATTCGTTTAAACGTTAAGATAGACGTAAGGATTGTCAATAAATTGAAGTTTCTTTAGATTAGCCACATTGGGCGTCTCAGTCCGGGAACTCACTGGAGACATGCAGCTGACAAAGACGGAAATAACGCAGACGCAGATGTTGGTGACAACTCCTGAGAAATGGGACGTGGTGACGCGGAAATCAACTGGAGATGTGGCATTGGCCCAAATTGTGAAGTTACTCATCATTGATGAAGTTCATTTACTTCATGGAGATCGTGGTCCCGTTGTCGAATCATTGGTTGCTCGTACCTTGCGTCAGGTTAGTCAATTTTCCTGCTAACAATCATTGTCAATTCAATGAACTATACTAAAGTTAATCAAAGGAGAATCCTAGAAGGCAGGACTTTTTTGCTCACAGAGGAGGGAAACTCCGCCTCTTTTGTCGTAGAGAAGGGTAACTCCGCCTCACACATACCAGCTGACTGAGTGAGTGAGTGAGTAGTGAGAATGAATGAAATGCGACGGGGAAAGGCCCTCGTGTGCGAGAAAAGAGGCGGAGTTACCCTCCTGCCTTCTTGTGTTAACTTTATAAAATCAATCTAAAATCTAAAACAATAATGTAATTTTTCATCTCAAATTGTAGGTCGAGTCTTCTCAGCGAATGATCCGAATCGTTGGTCTTTCGGCTACTTTGCCAAATTATAGAGACGTTGCTCTTTTTCTTCGTGTAAATCCAAAAGTCGGACTATTTTACTTTGACTCCCGTTTCCGTCCGGTCCCCTTAGGCCAAACTTTCATTGGGGTGAAGGGACTTGGTATCCAGGATCAACAAAGGCAGATGGATCAGTGCTGCTATGATAAAGTCCATCAAATGGTCGCCAAAGGGCATCAAGTATAGCAATCAATCATTCATACAAAAAAAAATCAACAGATTGTGCAATTTCATTAAGAATGCCTATCGTTTTACAGGTGATGGTAGTCGTTCATGCTCGAAATGCGACAATGAAAAGTGCCGAAATTATGATTGAAATGGCAGCGAAGGCTGGGCAGTTGGAAACTTTTATTGTAAAGAAGACGGATGAGACTTTCAGTGAGTATCGAAAGGCTCTCAAATCCTTGGAGAAATCACGAAATAAGAAGCTTGGAGAATTATTCCAGAATGGATTTTCAGTTCACCATGCAGGACTCCTCAGATCAGATCGGTACGGGCAAAACTGGTATACTTGAAAACTTGATTTAATTCATTTAATTTAATTTTAATTGGCTCCAAAGGAATATAGTTGAAAAATTATTTTCCGATGGACTCATTCGAGTTTTGGTTTGCACTGCAACATTAGCCTGGGGTGTTAACTTACCGGCACATGCTGTAATTATCAAGGTATGACCCTGACCATATCCCTCCAAACCTGCCAACTGCTAAACTTGGTTAATTTTCTAAAGTTGTTGCTCGAATTTTGCAGGGAACGGAAATTTATGACTCGAAACAAGGAGCTTTTGTGGACTTGGGAATCTTGGATGTTTTACAAATTTTTGGGAGAGCTGGAAGACCCCAGTTTGACAAAGAGGGTCATGGTACCATCATTACAACGCATGACAAATTGGCCCATTACCTCTCATTGCTCACAAATCAGATCCCAATTGAGAGTAATTTTATCAAGTTTTTGACTGATAATCTCAATGCTGAGGTAAGAAACTTGTTGATGCAAAATGGATGAGTGGCTGGTGTTGGGGCTTGATTAATGTTGGATTCTTGCCTCCGTATTCTGTAAAGGTTTCCCTTGGCTCAGTCTCAAACGTCAATGAAGCGATGGATTGGCTCACATACACATACCTCTACGTTCGAATGCGAAGGAATCCAACGTTGTATGGGATCCAGTACATGGAAGCCGAAGAAGATCCGAATTTGACACTCCGGAGGAAGGAACTGATTGTGCAAGCCGCAAAAAGTTTGGACCTTGCTCAAATGCTTAGATTTGATGAGCGCACGGAATACTTGTATTCAACGGGTGAGTCGATTTTGTTCAAAAATATTTCTAGTTTTGACTTTTTGTGTAAATCCTGTTCTTTATTTTGTTAGACATGGGAAGAACCGCGAGTCATTACTACATCAAGTACGATACGATTCAAATCTTCAACGAAACCATTCATCCCTTAATGGCAAAAGATGCCATTCTCATGATGATTTCCAAGGCGAGTGAATTTGAGCAACTCAAAGTCCGAGATGAAGAACTGGATGAATTGGATGACCTCTCCAGGGACTATTGTTGGCTCAAAGTCTGGGGTGGGGCTGAGAACATTCATGGGAAAGTCAGCATTCTCATCCAAACGTACATTTCGAGAGCTTTCGTCAAATCCTTCTCCCTCATGTCAGACATGCAATTTGTCACCCAGGTAAGCAATATTTTTATGTGTTGACGACAGTGAGTGATGCGGATGCCCAGAATTTCTGATTGTTAATTAATTTTTTTGACTATTCCAGAACTCTGCTCGAATTTGCCGAGGATTCTTTGAGATTGTGCTACGACAGGGGAATCCGATTCTCGCAGGAAGGCTCCTCGAGTTTTCTAAAATGTTGGATCAGCAACAGTGGGACAATGCGCATCCCCTACGCCAGCATCCTTTCTTGTCTCCGGAAATTCTCCATAAACTTGAGACTGCAAAGATCAGTGTTGATACTTTGAGGGAAACTTCAGCAGATGAAATCGGAGCCCTCATCAGACATCATCGAATGGGAGCAACTGTTAAGAAATGTGCCGAGGAGATGCCGAACCTGGAAGCCGACATTCTCGTCCAACCAATCACGCGGACTGTTCTACGGATCACTATTTCCATCCAGCCTAATTTTCGGTAATTATTGTCAATCTCAAAGGCCTAATGCAGAGAATGCCTTATTTGGAGCCACATGATTTTGTGTTCTTGGCAGATGGAATGACCGACTTCACGGGAATGTTTCGGAAGGTTTTTGGATTTGGGTCGAGGATACGGAAACGAACGCAATGTACCACAATGAATACTTTATCATCACAAAACGACAAGTAAAGATCAACACGTCAACCCACCCAACATTAATTAAGGGTTGATTATTTTCACTAATTATTCCCCTCTGATAAATCTCAGGTAATGAAGCAGGAGCGGCAGGAACTGATTTTCACCATACCCATCTCAGAACCACTCCCGACCCAGTACTTGATTCGGATTGTGTCTGACCGTTTCCTAGGCTCATCTCAAACACTCCCAGTTTCATTCAAACACCTCATTCTTCCAGAGCAGCATCCACCACATACAAATCTGCTCGACCTCGATCCGCTCCCAATTTCAGCCCTAAAGGATACCCGTTTTGAGCTGCTCTACCGCTTCCAATTCTTTAATCCAATCCAAACGCAAATATTCCACTCACTCTACCATACGGATTCAAATGTGCTTGTTGGAGCTCCAACTGGATCTGGCAAAACAATCGCAGCAGAATTGGCAATGTTACGAGTGTTTCGCGCTTATCCCGGCTCAAAGGTAAGGTTTGAGATTCCAAAATAGTTTTAAGACCTTTTGTACGTATAATTTTCCATAATCTTATACTTGCGTGTTTGACAGATCGTTTACATTGCTCCGATGAAAGCGCTTGTTCGGGAGAGAATCATAGACTGGAAGCAACGTCTCCAGGGCCGTCTTGGGAAGAAAGTGATTGAACTGACAGGTGATGTTACTCCGGACGTTCGTGCCATTTCAGAGGCGGATGTCATTGTGACAACTCCTGAGAAGTGGGATGGTATCAGCCGCAGCTGGCAGACGAGGACGTATGTCCAGGCAAGCAGAACTGGAACGATTTTAAAGCCACGGTCACACAGGTGGCAGTAGTGTTTCATTGAATTTTATTTGGATTAGGCCGTAGCGCTAATAATTATCGACGAAATCCATTTACTGGGTGAGGATCGCGGGCCTGTTTTGGAGGTGATTGTTTCTCGTACAAACTTTATCAGTCAACATACGCAGAAGAAGTTGCGGGTTGTGGGTCTGTCCACGGCTCTGGCAAATGCTCGTGATTTAGCAGACTGGTTGGGGATCAAAGGGTTTGAGGGATTATTCAACTTCCGTCCTTCCTGTCGTCCAGTGCCTATTCAAGTGCATATTGCGGGATTCCCTGGGAAGCATTACTGTCCTCGCATGGCTACCATGAATAAACCCGCTTACCAGGTACGTTACGTTTACGCGTCACCTCACTCAATTCCAATTTAATAAAACAGATTGGTACTTTCAGGCTATTCGGGAGCACTCTCCAGCAAAACCAGTCTTGATTTTTGTTTCGTCACGACGACAGACGAGGCTGACAGCATTGGATTTAATTGCCTATCTTGCAGCCGACGGGAATCCAAAACAGTGGCTCCACATCAGTGAACAAGAAATTGACTTTATCATCCAAGGAATCAAAGAATCCAACCTCAAGCTGACGTTATCCTTTGGAATTGGGATCCATCATGCTGGATTACAGGAGAATGATAGGAAAGTTGTTGAAGAATTGTTTGTCAACCAGAAAATTCAGGTAAGTTGACGCTGAGGCCAACTTAAAAGGAGACGGGGAACATGGATTTTTCATTAATGGGAACTCTAATGTCCCCAGATCTTGATTGCCACTGCCACCTTGGCCTGGGGTGTGAATTTCCCTGCTCACTTGGTAGTAATCAAAGGAACGGAATACTTTGACGGAAAGACGCACCGCTACGTGGATATGCCTATTACGGACGTTTTGCAAATGATGGGAAGGGCAGGGCGTCCTCAGTTTGACACGGAAGGAGTCGCCGTCGTCCTTGTCCATGACCAGAAGAAGAATTTTTACAAAAAGTTCCTTTACGAGCCATTCCCGGTTGAGAGTTCCCTGTTGGAAGTCCTTCCGGACCATTTGAATGCGGAAGTTGTGGCTGGAACCATAACGTCGAATCAGGAAGCACTCAATTACCTCACGTGTACCTACTTCTTCCGAAGAGTCCTCCAGAATCCTACTTACTATCAACTCGAGTCGAGTGCTCCGGCAGACGTAAACAAAAGTCTCTCCAATCTGATTACTGGAGCTTTCCAAGTCCTTGAGCGTGCCTCTTGTATTTACATCCACGACGTAAGGCAAATTTTTATTTTATTTTTTAAATAAAAATTGCTAAAATTACTAGGGACAGGTTATTTTGATTGGGCTTGGAATTACTTGCCTGGTTCCAGGATCTCAGAACCGTGGAACCCACATCATTTGGTAGGATCGCAGCCTATTACTACTTGTCCCATCAGACCATGACGCATTTTAGAGATTGCCTGGGTCCAACTTATACTCTGGAAGATTTGCTGAACTTGATGTCATTGGTCCATGAATACTCTCAACTTCCGGTTCGGCACAATGAAGACACGCTCAACGAAGAACTAGCGAAGGATTGTCCCATTGAAGTGGCTGCTGGAACATACAACTCGCCCCATACCAAAACCCATTTGTTGCTCCAGTGCCATTTTTCCAGACTTCAACTCCCAAGTTCGGATTACTACACGGATTTGAAATCCGTGCTGGACCAGGCACTCCGCGTGCTCCAGGCGATGATTGACGCTTGTGCGGAAAATGGATGGCTCCGGCAGACGTTGCACTGCATCAACCTAATTCAGATGGTCGTTCAAGCTCGGTGGCTGGATGATGACGCATTCATGGCCTTACCGTTCATTGATGAGATGGCTTCTGCAGCCCTCGTCAAAAAGTTCAAAGTTGCCACTATTCCACAACTTCAACAATTGAGCAAAGGAAACTCCGCTGCACTGGAGCAAGCTCTGATTCCATTCCTGGATGATCCCAATCAGTTCCAACTCGTAAGTTGTAGAATCAGAAACTGTTTTTAATGTCCAAAAACCTTTCTATTTAACTTCATTTAAATCCCTCCTTTTTATTTTTATTTTTTGCAGATCTACAAAACTCTGCATGAAATCCCTGTGATATCACTGAAAGTGGAGCTCCAATTTGACGGTGAGAAAATCCCAGTGCCTCTTACCCCCGGATCCCAACGCTCTTGGGTGGACATTCCACTTGACAGGGAACTAACCTTGATTTTGTACCTGACTCGAGAGAACTCATTTCCGAAGGATATGAAAGTCTTTGCTCCGAAATTTTCCAAGGTGGGTAAACGCAAATGCTATAAAAATTTTACGTTTACAACGTCCCAACCTACTTTAAACTAATTAATCGTTTCCTTTGGCATTTCCATTTTTTTAGGCCAAGGAGGAAGGTTGGTTTATAGTGTTGGGTGACCCTGAGAAGATGGAGGTTGTGGCACTCAAACGAGGCGGCGGGATCAAACGAACGCTTTCTCAGCAGTTGAAACTCGAAGCCCCTAAAGCTAGTGGTAAGATTGCAATGGAAAAAATAAATATAAGTTTAATCTCCCGGGGAATCAGATTTAGCTTGACCCATTAATTTTTTTTTTGGTTATAGGTCGTGTGATTTACAATTTGTACCTCATGTCTGATGCTTATCTCGGCATGGATTACCAGTACCAACTCTCCTTGAACTTTATTCAGAATGGATCGTAATATTTTTCTTAATTAGCTAAAAATTGTTGAATTATTGGGAGCGAGTAAAGCCGGAGTGTTCAGGATTTCTCGTTGCTGTTCAAATAATACTTTCACGTCGAGTGGCCAAGGTCTCTGATGATCATTGGTTGAGAGCAAAATACAGTTTTCTTGCAATATTTCCAAATTTTACTAATTCCGTTTATTTCCGGTTGTTAGTTTCAGGAAAAGGGTATGGGAAAATATGTATAAAGGGGTGGCTTTACCTTATTTGGGTGTTACGATGAGAGGGACAGCACTTAAATTTTGTAGCAAATGGACTTCGTCGCTTCTCACGGACGTATTTGGCCTCATTTCCTCATCAAAAGAGAACATGGTGGGCGTAGTTCCTGACTCTTGTGGTTTTCCAAATATTTCCTGGACAGTTGGTTTCCTCACTTCCTCCTCTCGCTTTGTTGAGACCACAGTTACCAAGTTCTCGTCCAGCTCTGGAATCGTATCGCTCACATTCAAGTTACTTCCAAATACGTCCCCGCTCTCTCCTCCATGACTCTCTGGCGGCAACGGGAGCTTGGAGCTATTCTCCCTGGATATGAGTCTTTTGAAGAGGCTTAGTTTACTTCCGCCGATGCTCCCTTTCCTTGTTGCATTGGAGTTGATGCTTGTGTTGGAGCGGATACTGGAATATCGCTCCCGCCTCACGCTTCGCATTGACGCTCTCTTGGTGAGGCTTGGCGTCTCAGGCGGATCGCCCAAGCTCACTTGCCTATCAATTGATCTCAAGGACGGGGAAATGATCTCTGCCTCTGCCTTTGTAATCTGTATATTCTGTGTTGAGTAAACTGGTGGTCCATCCTTGATCATTTCCGAAGCGACCGTATGTGGGAGGCTCTCTGGGATGACTTCCTCCCAGTATTGGTCCCGGAGGAGTAGAGGGTGCAAGTCGGAATGCATTTCGTCTACAATCAAATACGCAACCTAAAGAGAATCCAAGGATTTCATTAGCTTTCATCTCATCCCCATCTCGATCCTTTGGTTCGACAGGTTACCTGGAGATTCCGGTCAATGAGCCAGTTGAGCTCAAAGTCATCATCGTCTTCTCCGAATGGATTCAGTAAGGATTCTGCAACCTTTAGCCATCCCATATAAAACAGGAATTGTAATATTGTAAAAACGGGTATAAAAAGATCCAATTCTTCTACGCCGAATCCTTGGACGGTGCTTGAGCGGTCTGCGCCTTCTTTTCCAGAGTAGACCCATTGACGACCTGTAGGCGGAAGGTGATGAAATTTACCAAAATGTCAACCCAGATTCCCAAACGTGTCTTAAGTGACTGCTTTGCTACCCACCCATGATGCAAGAAAAGAAGTACGTATAGACTGAGAGCGTGACAACTTGGGTGTAGACGAGAGGGACACTGATCCAATCAAAACTCAGCAGCAGGAAGCACTGATCCTTGATTTTGTTCATTTCGTCAATAATTGATTTCACTACGGGATCACTCTTGAGAAGATTCTCTCTCCTGGCCCGCATTGTAATGCTCGATGCCCAAACAATCGGGACAAACTGGAATTCATATTTAGGGAGGCTGGATTTGATTTCGTTGAGAATCTCTCGTTCTCCGTCAATTAGAAGCCCAGCATCCTGGAGGTAGTCCAGAGTAGGGAATCGTTTCTTAACTCGTGGGGAGATTTGGATGAAGCATTGGGTAATGGTAAGGCAGACGTAGCGCATGATCGTTCTTCGGAGCATCCGCTCCTTGTCGCCATTCCCAACTAGGCTGGCGTTAACCCAAATAGCCAACGTGTCTATCCTGGGAATATTCTTGTACTGCTCCCACCATCGTCCTAAACAAGATCAAATCTGATTATCGCATCTCCTTCTCAGCGAATACTGATGAGGACACGGCTTAAATAGACTTTCTTACCCATGACAAAGGAGACGTAAAAGCCGAGTACGAAGGAAACCGGGATAAGCGTCCCATATTTCTCACAGTATGTTGAAATCTTTTCAAATATTATTTGCTGATCTCGGTCGAGGAGGACTCTGTAGGTAAAACTGAGGGAAAAGTAGGATGCTAAAAAGAAGAATAGGTCCGGCCAGACTAATTTGTAAATACTTCCTTTCCATCGGAACAGGAGTTTGAGGAAACATCCAAAACCCTTGGCGTTGGCTACTTTGGCAGTATATGAAACTGTCATTTCTTCTGGAAATTATCAAAGTCAACTAAACGCAGGCTAAAGGAACTGACGTCCGCCACAAGTCGGTGTAGATAAACTTGAATCACTTCTCACAATTTAGCCCAATAATAAATGACACAAGTCTGAGGAAGAAACGCCACCCCAATTGTATTGTCTCAGTCTGAGATTTTTAGGAGATTTGTACCCCCACATACTACTTTTTTGCAGGGATACGTGTACACAAGCACACGAAGTTCATCTTCAACAGAACAGGGAAAGGTTAAATTGGCCGTAGGGAACAAGGAAATTTTTATGATCTGTCCATATTTTCGTGCCTCTACTCCACCCACCATGTGAATCTTCGGTCCACCGTTGATTTCGCAAAAACTCTAGCCTGATGCCTGAGCGTACCTTACCTAGGTTCTGTGGTGCTTTGGTTTTGGGTTGTTGCAGATTTGTAAGGTTACAATGGGGGATGGAGCAGAGACTGACGCCAACTTAAAGCCAATTGTTACCCACTGCGCATACGAACGCTGAATTTCCCGTGAATTTGAGGCCAGACGCGTTGGTGGTTAGTTGATCGTAGTTGGAGTAAAATGTGAGCATACATTAAGTAGGTGTTTATTGTAGAATAAATAAGATAAATGTTACTTAACTTAATGAATTTGCATGCTGTGCTACTCTCTATATCCGCACTCGACGCTCGGACTCAGTTGATAAATCTAGAATGCGTTGGTAAGCGGTTTGAATGAGGAGGGGGCTCATGGCTTCCGACTCGACTGTCTTCATGGAATTGAAGATGATTCCATGACTCAGAGGAAGGGTTTATCAAGGAGAACGCCTAATTACTATTAGTCATGTTCGGATAAATGTCATTAGTTTACTTTTCACAAAACGGAAAGACAGTTCGCTTCACAATCACAATAATGTAAGTTTTATTTGATGATGAGGGCATTAAGACAATAATTTCTTGGAGAATTGTCGTTTTTCAATTTCGAAGTTTCATTCTGGCTCGGTTTCGATGCGTCAACATCATCAGCTCCTCATTCTCCAAAACTTTCATTATTTCTTAACTTTCCCATTTTCAAAATTCAAATTTCGGTTAATTAATTTTAATTATCGGCCCTATTGACACACCCTTCAATTCTTATCGTCGAACTCCTCCATGAGATGATGCTGATGATGCTGAGGGAGATGGGCGGCTGCAGCGAGTGCCTGATGGAAGTGATTGACCCCAGTCCAGCCAGACGCCAGCCGCCGTCATTCTTAACTTCGGATGCTTTTTAGCTTTTTAATTTAACTGCTTTTAAAACTTTTTAAATGGCGGGGAAATGCTACCGTCGCAAATTTGCAATGCAATGCAATGGTTGAATTATTTTCAGCTAATATAGCGGGGATGCTCGGGATTTACCATCTTGGGTGCCTATCCAAATCATTGTCTTCGACTCGAGTTGCCAATTACTTTGACAATTTACGCTTTAATTGTAATTTAGAAAAGTGCTGGCTAACATTATGACGCTCAATGGGATCGAAATGTAAGAAATTGGAGTCTGAGGGCTAGGAACGTTGATGATTACAGCCCTGTTGTGAAGGTGAACTCTAACGAAAACGTGTCTCGAGTCACATAATTCCAAGCCACTTTTAATTGAGAGTGAAGTGAATCATATTGTGGTTTCATTTATACTTGTCTTTATTAATGTCATCATCTTCTGAGGAATGACGCTTACGCTTGGAGTTAATTGGAAGTGTGTAATCTGTTCTCTCGTCTCCTAGATCCTCTTAATAATAGCCCGTCATCATCACCATCACCATCTCCTTTGTCTCCTGAGTGGATATATATAAAGCAGGAGGCATAACTAATTACTCCTAATAACTGCAGTCCACGAGATTCTCTTCCCCCTTACCCTTGAGTAAATCAAGAGGCCAAGTACAACCTCCAGAAAGACACCTGCACTCACGTCACGAAACAAACAAAGCAAATAAATATAAAGAGGCACATCCCTTTCCTTTCATATTATTATTATTACATCTTCGTTCTCTGTGAGTGTCACTCTTGAGTATTTTACACTTTTTCTCCAAAATTGCGAAATGATCCAAAACTGGAATGTATTCCTGGTGGCCGTGTGTATTGTCTATGGAGTCTCCTCATTTCCTCAGAACAATGGCAGTGGCTCCAATGCACACGATTTGAAACACACATTCCAGAATGAAGGTACAATTTAAAATTTACTTTAAACAAAAGTAGATTCCATGCGCAGTTATGAATGTTTGATTTTTCAAGAAAAGTCTTTAAATCCTTGGCACATATTGAATTGGTTTTGCAGGAGAGATTCCGGCAGGGTTTTTTGACGCTCCGGAGACAATGGAAAAGCCTTCACCCCCAACCCTTGAAAGGGACCAAAGATCATTTCCGGCATGTCAGGATGGTAGCGGCGGCATGTGTATTCCGGCAGGGCAATGCCCTGCAGAATTGAAAGCGGTAACTAACCCGCGTCGCATCGCCTGCACTCCTGGACAAGAATGCTGTTATGGAGGTGAGAACGGAGTCTTCCAGGAAATCAATAAAATGTTTTAATTGTCAACTGGAATAAGGACTACGAGAGGGTTAATTGTAAACTTTATTAAATTAGGACCGCTTAATAGTAAGACCCCATGCAAGGATAAAGGTGGGCAATGCACGGCCCCTCCACGCTCATGTGGAAACGGGCCGAAGCTTACTTCCGGAACTGAATGCAATCATGAGAATGGGGAAACCTGCTGCATTTGGATCTTCTAATAGGTTCTCCACCGTTCCAAACTAAAGTTACCTGGCTCAAATGTTTGTAAACCTTTCAATGACAATACGGGAATGCCTACTTACTAATTAAAAAATAAACAAAGGAATTTCATGATGACAGAGGCAGGGCGGAAGGGACTCATCAAGAATTCAAGGTGATGCTGCGTGGGCGTGCCAATTGTGAATTATGGGGAATTCCATCCAATTCGAGGGCGAGGGTACAGAATTAATAGTTAATACCCTATTAAAAGCTCGAGGTTATGGAAAATTAAAAACTAAATTTGTTAAAGGTGTGATTAAAAAATAAAGATTATTGCTAATGATTTCTTTCGAAAAACCCTAAAAAATATTTTTAATCTTGCGGAAAACTTTTGTTCAAACATGTTCAAATAGGGCCAGACATGTTTCAAGTAGGTCATAGAGTCACAACAGAGCGTAAATCGAAAAAAAAATTTCGTACGAATTCGGCCATTGTTGGATAGTGATGAGTCATGAATGAAGTATTCGTATCTCTACGCATGCGTACAATCACAATCTGAATCAAGTCCCGTTTTACGCACTTACTTGTAGTAAATTATTCTTGGAGTGAGGTCATTCACTCATCCATTCATAAATTCACAATAACAAATGAGTTTTGTTTTTAATTTTCACGAATCTGAGTTTATCCACATCCCGGATGCAGGAACTCAAGTTATTACTAATACCAAGTTTTAAGGTCTAATTAATTTGGGAGCTAAATGGAGACGAAATCCGCCTGTAAATCCCACACGCTCTGCCTCTCCTACCTGGCAGCTATTAATTGAACCATTTTAGCCGCAAGAGGAATTGACAACAAATCAGACGTCCTCGTCATTTAATACCCCATAGGAAGGGGATGAGATTATGAAATGTGCTTTGCTTGAGGCAGGCAATTGTTTCGATCCTGCTTTCCATGGAGGAGGAAGAAAGAGAAAGAGAGAGAGAGAGATGCTAAGGGGGAATTATGCACTGAAGGGGCCTCCGGATAAAATGGGAACTTTATCCAACAGAATTACAATTTTAATATATAAAAGATTATCACTTCCTATAATAATAACTTGTGTATAATAATACACTATTCCTTCTTTCCCTTATAAGTTCATTTTGCCAGCAGCCATCAATTTCAACGGATTTTTTTTTAATCCGGACCAATGCTCAAGGCTCCGTAGAGGATGAGCAGTGAGGAGACGCTTCAGATTCCGAGTGACACGGGGTGTCATCCTCATCATCAGGCACTCCGATCCCACAATCACTGACATTCACGCAATTGGAATCAGATAGCCTGCGTTTAAAACTACTGAAGAAAGTATTTGGAACTTTGAACTTGGAAGGAGGTGTTCCAGTTCATGATGCAGGTGAATAGCTTTTTTGGTTTTTCCTTCATAAATGATTCAAAAATGAAGCTGATTTGGCTTTGAGCTGGAAAGGGTTTGGATAAGGATCTCCCATGTGGGCGTCAGGAATCCTGTTTGGGAAGTGGACAAACTAACAAAGGGAAAGGTGGACAAGGCAGCAGCAGACCCAAGATCAAAGTTTCAACATCTCCTCCGTCCGCCGAGTCCCCACATTACAATGGACCTTCATAAAAGTAGAATTTCAATCTGGCCGGCTGTCCATTGTGTTTTTGGGAGTAATTTCAGTATTTCATTCCTCAGTGGCTCTTGCCATTGTGAGAGCGAGCAGAGCATGGAAGGAAACTGCCGGAAGGTCTGAATAGGAGTTGAATCAGTAAAAACTATGGATTGGGCCCGTGGTGGCCTCGGGGTGCTACGTTATCCGCCTCTGCTCCTGGTTCCTCTCTTTTTACTTCTTTCCTTGCTCTGTATTTGGGGAAAAGAGATGATGAGGAACGGAATGGAGAATGCTGAATTTCGCCAAAAGGCATTATTAACCCAACTTTGCCTCAAACTAAAATGAAATGCAATGCATTTTGCCTTTCGCCCGGCGCTCACTCGCTCCTTTTCTAGCGGCAGGATAGGAGCACAAAAGCTAAAAGTTGTACCTCATCTCCTGCCTGCTGTTCTGTTAAAACTACGCGGATACGCGGAGAGTCGGACTCGTCCTGTCCTCAAGCGAAACCAGGAGAGAGAGAATGGAGAGAGGCTCAACTAAACACTACTTCTAGCACTTTTCTCCCCGTCACTCCCTTCAGTCCCACTTCAGACGCCAAGTAGGGAGGAGAGGTCAGAGGGAGGCTCCGATTGGTCCAAGGCACAAGACACTGACAGAAAATAACAACAATAGACCGACTTTCTTTTACTTTCCCTTGAAAAAGAGATCTCTATCCAAAGGGAAAAGAGAGGAGGAAGTGGAGGGAAAGGAGAGTGAAAGCAATTCAAATCCAACGAGAGGGAAGAGAGAGGGAGGAGAGAAGGAAAGCGAGGAAGCTCCACGTGGAGAAACTAAATCAAAAGTCGAATCAGAGTAAAACAGATGCAACAGAGCCCGCCGCATTCATGCTAGTCTCAATGGATCAGAAACCCATCACCAAAACTATCATCATTGAAGCCTCTGCTCCGCCTAAACGGCTTAAGCGGTAAGTTCTCACGCTTTGCATTCAAATCTCTTCCAGTTTCTGTTCAAACCGGAGGTGTATGGTCCCGAAAAGGAGAAAGGTGAAAACGGATTTCGGGGGATGTAGGAAATGAGAAGCGTCGATAATTAATCCATTGACTAAGCTGTTTGGTATGGTTGACGAATGAGATTAAACTAATTGTTTCAGATAAAGTACTGTCCCGTATTACTAAGATGATGTGTCCCCGTTTCACATTGAAATTTTCGTATTTTTTTGGTGAAAGTCGCTTTTGATTTCACATTTGGGAAACTTTTAGATCCAATCTCCACCCAAATGGAGGAATGGAAGGGAGGGAGGAAACGGAAGTTCCCACTAGGGAAAGTCTCCTATCCCATTCACTCCTGTCATAATCATATAAAGTAACATGAGATTGAGATTAGACTCCTTGGATCAAAATAGAAACTAAAAGAATAATGACAATGAGATATGAATGGTAGAATTATTTCACCCAACCCCATTACTCCTTTACGTCCTAACATTTCCCTTGTCTTGATGTCCTGTCTTCCGATTCTGGCTTCTGGCTCCAAGGTAAACCCAACAGAGGAGGACATAAGACGTGAATCCAATTTTGGTTATGAATGGACAGAATTGGATCCAAGGAGGATCCTTCCTTCGTGCAGTTGATATTGAAGGGCCTATTTGGGACTTGGGTACTTGGACCCAACCAACCCTCCCCTGCCATAATGCTCCGCAGATAACGTCCTTGTACCATAAATACAAAACAGATGCGGACATCAGGCAGGCAGGCCCGGTAGGTTTTCTGGAGATATCCATCCGATTCTAGCTTTCAGTATTCCATTGAGCCTGAGCTGCTGGAAGCGTCGCCCCCGGCACTCCTCCATTGTAACCGGAAAATCCCATACATGGAGACTCCTCCAAGAGCCCCGCGAGCACATTTATTTCTGTAATCATACACTCCGTCGGCATAACTACTTCATCTCCGCACATCCTCCTCCTCCTGCTCCTGACGCTTCTCTGGCCTTCGGGGTTAGGGAATTTATCAAAGGCTCACTGAGCCCAATACGCACCCAGGCTGCTCCTTACAACCAACCGCCTCCACCATCAATCCAGGGATTGGCTCCTGGAAAGATCAAAATTAAGCAAAGGCTAGAACACCACACATCAAAACTTACTTGTATGATCCATACGATCCATTGAGGAAGTATCCAGTTGATCCCTTTCTTCATGAGTCTTGAACATTGGCCAATTGCAGTGAGTGAACGAGAGGCAGGGGTCCCGCACGGTGCGCCGTGGAGAAACCGTGGCCGTGGCGGAGTTAATTCCCAAAGCACGACCTATTATTTGTGTTTGAAACTTCCTGAGGGAGGAGTGGTCGGGCTGCAGGCCCAGCTTATAAGTCCCCGCTCCCAAGTACTCAATTATTATTTAGGCGGGACTTGGGAGTAGTGTGTGGAGGAGGAAGTTAAGCAAAATTCCAAAATCGCCAGAGGAAAGCATTACGATTTGAGCAGAGGAGCCCAAAAAAAGTCATCAGAGTGAAAGTGTACCGGGCGGATGACTTTCACCGTTTCAGGCGGAGGAGGAAGACTTTTTCCGGCGCGGTTCGACAAAGTTGAAACTTTTCGAAAAAGAATGAAAGGAAAACAATGCCCACATCATCATCATAATTGGATACTGGAAGGAAGAGAAAAGCTTTGGAATTAATTTCCCGTCCCATAATCCCCCCATTCCATCAAAATTGCCGTCAGGATAATTCACAATTTTTTTTTCTCCTCCGGGAAAGGATAAGACCGGATTAGTTTTTTCTTTATTCAATTATTCCTAGGCCCTTTGGTGGTAAGGTGTGCATAAAAGTTTTGGTTCCTGCAGATTTCACACAATGACTGAAAATCTTTCCAAACTTCGTAAATACACTGTTAATTAATCACATTGTTGTGTTTTTTTTTCCTTTGGCATGATGGACAGAGAGACGCGTCATATTTCACCCAATGGATCTCCCGTCCCCTTCTCATCGAGCGGAATGCCCAGTTCCTCCTCCCCAACTCCGCCGAATGCCTCCACGGCCATTTCCTTTGGAGGTCAACAGAAGATCAGCGGGATCCCTTGCGTGGCTGCTGCCTCCAAGTACACCGCACCTGTTCACATTGATGTCGGTGGGACGATCTACACTTCGTCTCTGGAGACACTCACAAAGTAAGTGTTTACGCGTTCAGTGATCACATTTAAAAAACGTCGGTTTCTGGTCAGGTCATGAGAAGAAACGAAAAAATGAGGAAAAGAAATGAGTTTATACATGAATGTATCAGGTTGACTCTGCGTGTGCGAAAGAATTCCTCCACCAATCCCGTCCTCTCCTTTCTCAGGCTCTCTCTCTCTCTCAGGTAGAGATCTTGTAAGTTTATTTATTAAAGAACTTTGGGTCAGAAGAGAGCAGAATAAAAAATGAGAATAATTGACCTCCGGCTCTTTTGTCATTGGGAAAATGGAGAAAGAAGAGAGATGGGAAAAAAAAATTAAAGTAAAAATTCCTTGCGGCCAAATAAATTTCGTTCTTTCTCATTAAAGTTTCCTTATTACACTGGTGGAAAAAAAAACTTGGGAGATTTTTGTCTTTGTCTTGGGGTCTCAACTGGTTCGTTGCTCCCGGTGCTTTCTTTTTTTCTCCCTTCTCAAAGTAAAAGCCATGGAAATCAAATCCATGGAGGTGGAGCAGTGCGGGGAGAGAGTTTTTACATTAGCTTATGTAAATACACAGACAAGTCCTTCCAGACATAAATTATGGAATAATGAACCACCGCCGCGGCGGCGGTCCCATATAACCATTCGAACGGTTCCCCTATACAGAAACGCTTCGCACAGACACACTTAAGGGCAATCTCGTAAACTTTTTCTGTGAATTAATTGTTTTAGTTTGGATTTTATTTTATTCTCAGAGTAATCTGTAGTGTTCCTGTTGTCATCTTTTGACTTTTCATACTTTCTCCCAGAAAAAGAGTTTTCTCTCTCCAACTTTTCTCCGCGATTCTGACGGGTGGGTGGCGTAAGACTAATGGCATCCGCATCACTAAAAGGGCTTATTCCAGTTGATCCTGGACGTAATCAGGTGTTAAGGTGTTTAGTGGAAGTAAATAACTGTGGTAGTTTTCCTTTTCCTTTATCATAATTGCGGGTTGTTAACTGGAACAGCTTGAGTGATGAGGTGAGAAGGAGTCGAGAGCGGTGAAGCCAAGGTGGCTCGAAAAAAAAAATACAAGAACGCCTTTTGAACCCTTGGCCCAAAGTAGTATAAATAAGTTTATAAATAAAGTAAATTATTGTAAAGGTTTTGATTTTGATTGACTGTCCAGGTTCCCGGACTCCCGACTTGCCAAAATGTTCAACGGCTCAATCCCAATTGTGCTGGACAGTTTGAAGCAGCACTACTTTATCGATCGGGATGGGGACATGTTTCGACATGTGCTTAATTTCATGAGGAACAACATCCCATCCCATCCCAGCACGAAGCTACTCCTCCCAACTGACTTCCCAGACATTGATCTTCTCCTGGAGGAAGCACGCTTCTTTGATATTCATGGTAAGTCAAGTCCTCCTTCAATTCGGATCCTTCTCTCGCTTCTGATTGGTTGGATTTTTTTTCCTGGTTAGCCTCTTGCTAAAATTTCAGCGAAGCGTCGTCGTCCCTTTCTAGAAAGGCGCTGACTCTGACGACCTCCCCGGCAAAGGACCATATAAGGTGGTGGTGGTGGTGGTGGTGCTTAGACGTAACAAGATGAGAAATGCCTGGAGACTTTTAAAACCTCTTCTTTTTCCAACTCGAGTTTTGATGGCTTCCAGCGATTCTGAGATTGTTTGAATGTTTGGTACATTAAGGCATATGACTATCCTGGCAAATAGTTTTGTATGTCTAACCCACCCACCCACCTTTAGCGAGGACGGAGGAGGGAGCAGGGAGTGGAGGGAAGCGATGCGGCTTGGATTTTTCTTCCCCATCGTCTCCGGCATCATCACTTTAGTTTACGTCTAATGCCCTCTCCGTCTCCAGTCCTAGTTTTTTTGGCCTGGAGAAGTGAAAAAGTTAATTTCGCTCATCTCATCTTCTTCTTCTTCTTCTTGTAAAAAGTCATGCGGGGAAGGAAATAAGAGATAAAGTAATGGCTGTGCCGCCGCACGGTTCACCCACCACCACCGTCGCCACCGCTCCCGCCGCTTTCTCCTCTTCCCGCGGAGAAAGTAGTAGTGTGGGGATAAAAAAATAATCTCAACTTTTTTTTTCTCTTTTTCTTTGGATTTATTATAGAAATGTGCAGAGAACTGGAACAATTAAAAAAGGAACGAGAGGAGGAAAATGGACAAGATTTGCGAGTATGCTCCGCGAGGTCAAAGATGAGTCGTGGGAGTAATAATGGCGGCGGGGCGTCCCACATGCTTAACAATACTAATAACCATCACCATCATCCCCTTCCCATTGGCTCCAAGATCGTTTCAACGGCTAGCAGACGCCTTGGAAATCATCACTCCTCGAATAACTACGGTGGGAGTGGCGGCGGCGGCGGGGAAATGAAGAGCGTCATCTCGGATCCCGAGGAACGCCTGGGTAATTCCCGCGGAGGGGTGGGCGGAGAAAGTAGTGAAAGTACAAAACAGAAATCCAGCAATTCCTCCACCAATTCAGGAGGAACTGAGGAGAGAGCGCCCGAGTGTCTCATTCTCAACATTAGTCCGGACCTGGGTGAGCGGATCATGCTCTCAGGTGAGCGGGTATTAATTGAGGAAGTATTCCCAGAAACGGGGCATGCCGTCATGGAGGGACGGACGTCGTTGAGCAGCGTCGCCTGGCACCAAGACTCAAAGCACGTCATCCGATTCCCGCTAAATGGCTACTGCAAATTAAATTCCATTCAAGCGATTACGCGTCTCCTCAGTATTGGCTACGAGGTCGCTGCGAGTCACGGCGGCGGGGTGGACAGTCAACAGTTCTCAGAGTATCTCTTCATACGACGGAAGTCTCAGGATGGGAGTTAGGATTGTTGATAATTAAAAGTTGACCTCAATGTTTAGATTGTAGGACCTAACCTGACCCCTTTCGGGAGGTCACTCCAACTAAATTTAGTGAGCTTAATTTCTTGCACTCAACTAAAACTAATTAATTGTTAACTGCTAAATGTGGGGCGACGCTTCGACGTTTATCTCCGTCGGTCTTCTTGAACGTATATTTAGGAACTCTGTTAGAAAATACTCACACACGAAAGCACATTCTTCCAGCACCATGTTCATTTGATGGCTTTAAATAAAACGAGAGATCCGTTGGAAGGAGAAAGAATGACAGATGGTGGAGGGCAGGAAGGAAAAGGATGTTGAGTGAGTGGGCGGTCGCGGTGATTGGTTGAAATGTCCAACGAGGATTTTTGGGGTTTTCATGAAATTTCACATGAGCGTTGCTGGAAGTGATTTGAATTCCTGGAAGGGTTGGGATATATCAAAGGAAAGGACGACAGATCTCTCGCCTTCTCTCCCAGCCGGCACCAGATGAATACATAGCTAAGGGTAATAATAAACTGAGCATTTACCATTTTCAGCTTTGTTGAGCCCTTGGGCCCTTTCCGTATTTTCTTATATGCCTCCCTCTCTGCCATCTCTATCCCTGGTTCCACTTGAACCTTCTCCCTGACCCCGGAGGGTTTCCATATTCCCATTTTCAGGAGAGCGGGAGCAGTGGCTTAGTTCTAAAGGTATGCACATACGTGGTGGTAGTGTGGTGACTCCTCGAATCCGATGAATCTCCGACTGCTGGGGATGAAGTACACAGAAATTGAGAATAAGTTCCTCCGGGCCTGGGTAGAAGACCATGGGAATTGCCCGAGATGCCGACTTGGGAAACTCAATTTTCCTCGGATAGTGGATAGATTTAATTCCTGGAGGCTTTTTTCTCCAAAAGGTTAAAGGGAAGATACGGAAAGTGAGAGAGTCCAGTCCCAGCTTTCACTTCTAGCCTCCATCCACGCATCTCTCCTAATATTGGTTTCCCCCCTGGACAAACTCTGTCTGAACCTAATTATCATTAAAAATCCAATCTACATCTTAACAGAGTTGCCCATTCTCAATTATTTGATTGAACTCGTAGTTTTGAGAAAGTTCGACGTCAGCCAAATCCTGGGATATGGTTGGTTACCACACACCACTAGTCTCCACAGCTAGTGGCGTGAAATGAAACAGTCCTTCAAGGTCTCTTCATGTGTAGTCCCCGGTCGATTTGTGTTGCCGGGACACCCACACCAGCAAATTTTCCTGTTCGGGATCTTGCTGTTCCTAACAGCCAAGTCTGCGACCAAGAAATGTTTCTTAAAAAACGCCCCTTCCTGAGTGAGGTCAAACTTCTAACTTTTGCAAGAAAAACGTTTTTGGCTTAAAAAAATAAAATAAATCAAATCTGTGTGAACTTGTTGAGTCTTCAAGAATAGGATTCAGTGGACCTTCGTTGAATTGAATTGAAAATGGGCA
>Ga0194135_10000501_pt1 | contig 23175 bp, 16 predicted proteins | sample LitLau_LLRF_2013_FD_134024 | JGI IMG/M metagenome (GOLD analysis project Ga0194135, IMG submission 134024) | Freshwater sediment microbial communities in response to fracking from North America - Little Laurel Run_MetaG_LLRF_2013 (version 2) | ecosystem: Environmental > Aquatic > Freshwater >...
GTGGCAATCATGCACATATCCGGCGCTGGCGTTTGCAGCAGTCCCTTGGGCGGACCTACGAACGACGTGCCGATCTTCTGGAAAGACGCTCGCTTTCTGGAGAAGAGAAGAAGCTGCTGACGGAGTATCTCCGTGAGCGGGACGATAGTTAACGTATCGATGGTAGATCACAGTGATTTACCTTAGGAGCACAGCATGACCAACAAAATCATTCTGCAACTCGAAGCCGAGCAGATGACCAAAGAAATCCCGTCCTTTGCCCCGGGCGACACCATTGTCGTTCAGGTGAAAGTGAAGGAAGGCGATCGTTCCCGTCTGCAGGCGTTCGAAGGCGTAGTGATCGCCAAGCGCAACCGCGGTGTGAACAGCGCGTTCACCGTACGTAAAATCTCCAACGGTGTTGGCGTAGAGCGTACTTTCCAGACCTACAGCCCGCAAATCGACAGCATGGCTGTCAAGCGTCGCGGTGATGTACGTAAGGCCAAGCTGTACTACCTGCGCGACCTGTCGGGTAAAGCAGCTCGCATCAAGGAAAAACTGGCTTAAGTCCAGCTTCCGATGCAGAAAAAAGCAGCCTACGGGCTGCTTTTTTGTTGCCTGTCGTTCAAGTCTCGCGGCGATTGAGCAAGGCGCCGACCGTGTTGGCGATCCGCTCCAACAGTACCTCGTCATAAGGCAGCCAGGGCAGGGCGGTCAATTTGCCGCTTTGTGCCGCCAGGGCCATCTCCACCGGTGCCCCATCGCGCGTCACGCGGCCGGTGACCAGATGCACCGCATAGTCGCCGACCCGCACATGGCGTCCCTCCAGCGACAACTCCCCCTCCTCGATCCGCGTGGCGAAGGCCATGCCCAGCACGTGGCGGCGCATCAGCGTCATCTGGGTCAGATTCTGCCCGGCCAACAGATTCAGGCGTTGCTCGCGCCTGGCTGCCGGCATTTGCGGCAGTGGCTGGCCCGTGGCGCTTTGGGCCAGTTCCTCGATGGCGAAACTGCTGACGCTGACCAGCAGGTCGATGGCCCGGCAGGCTTCTGAAAACACCTGTGGCGGCACATCCTGCAGCAGCATCGGCTGCCAATCGCTGTCGGTGCGCCGGGCGAAGCTTGTGCTACCCGACAGGCAATGCCCCTGCAGGCCCGGATACAGCTCCGCGTCCACGGCGAAGCTCACCCGTATGCTCCCCAGGCATCGGCTCAGGCCGCCGTCCCTGTCGATCTTCCAGCCTTCGCGACGGGCCAGGCCGATCAAGGGGCGGATGGACAGGCTGTAGCCGGCGAAGGCCTGGCAGTTGTGGCTTTCCAGCTCTTGCTGGGACGGCAGGTAGTACTCGCGGAACACCTGGCGCAGCGGCTGTTTGATCCGGCGTTCGCTGATCAGGCTTTGCCAGGCGTGGCGCTCTTCGGCGCTGGCTGACAGCGGGTGCCACAGTGCAATCCTGCACTCGGCCTCCAGGTTCAGGGGCTGGCCCCAGGGATCTAGCGCTTGCGCGTGTGCATTCAGCAGGAAGCTGCGGCGTTGGCCATCGGCGCAATGGGCAACCCAAACCAATGAGCGGGCAAAGGGCGAGCCCACGGCGGAGTCCGCCAGTTGCGCTCGCCAGTCGCTGTAAGACAGCTCGAAGGCTTGCCACAGACCGGATTCCAGACAACTGGCCAGCAGCCCGTGCTGGGCCTTGCCGGGCGTGCTGATGGGGGTCAGGCGCAGGGCAATCTCGGGGCGTTGGGCCAGGCCGCGTTCGGCAGGTTTGAGGTTGCGCGTGAGTTTTTTCTGGATGCTGGCATGCCGCACCAGGCTCAGGGCGTTGCGCAGTGCCTGTACGCTTTCCGGGGTTGGCACCTGTTCGATGCAGTGTCCCAGGGCAATGGCCAGGGACTGCGATGGCGCGGTCTTGGCCTGGGTCGGGGCGACGCAGGCCTTGGGCAGCAAACGGTCCATCAGCGGTGGCAGCCAGGAGGCATCGCGCAGCAGGGCGACCCGCGCAGCGCGGGCGATCACCGGGGTGTCGTCGGTGGTAAAGGCGCCATCGGCTACATAAGGCGTGGCGCCGCTGTGAATGGCGTCCAGGCGCTGGGCGGCGGTGCTGAGTATCTGCTGTGAGAATTCGACATACGCCGCGTCATCCATCAACACCCTGGCCGGATCGGCGCTCAGGTGATGATGGCCGGTCCAGTAATCGCTGCCGGCCAGGGCCTGCCGGGAGCGCGGCTCCAGTTGCCCCAGCAGTGCGAACTCCTGCCGGGCATAGGGCGCATTCCCATAGTGCTGTTCCACGCAGCGCCGCAGCTCCGCACGGGCCTCTTCATCCATCCATTGCGTCAGCATGTACGCCTGGGGGTAGTTGGTCGCCCACTTCGCGCCGGGTTCCGCGAGGATCCTGCGCAGTTCCTCGGCCAGGGCCGCGCTCGGTGGCCCGTTGAAACAGGCCAGTTGCTCCAGCGCCTCCTGCCAGTCCACACAGCTGCGCAGCGCCTCCAGCAATGAGGCTTGATCGAGGATCGGGCGCAGTTCCAGTTGCGTGGCCTGCTGCACAATCGCGGTCGCCAGTTGCTGCGCCGCCGGGTTGGCATGGTCGCGCAGGGCCCGGCGGATGGCCGGCCACAGGCTGCCCAGTTGAGCGGGCGTCAGCGGGCTGATGTCGGGCGGCGGGCCGATGAAGCTCGGATGATCCACTCGGTCGGCCTTCAGGCGTTGTTGCAGGTATGCGACGAGTGAGGGCGCGAGCGGGGCATCCATGGCGGCGGGTCTCCTTTTTCGGTGCGCGGATGATCGCATTTTTTATCGTCGATCGTGGTCCCCGGGCCATGCCGGGTTCTTTCGGCCCCCGCCAGGCGGCGATATACTCGCCGCCCCAATAAAGTGTGATCGCCCACGCCGTGCAGCCTGCATGGACGCCCAGGGCGCATGACACCCTCCCGGCGCTCCTGGCCTGTTGTTATCCACAGGCGGACAGCCCCCGATTGTTCCCCTCAAGCCCTTGGTCGCTGCCCGGCGGCGCTCATCGGCATTCCATGCCCGCAGCGTGCCCCTGCGCGGATTTATTCATTCAGGCAGTAATCCGATGACCCTTCGCGAGCAAGAAATCCAGCGCCGCACCGAACTCTCGGTGACCCGCGTGACCAAGGCGGTATTCCCGTCCACCACCAATCACCACAACACCCTGTTCGGCGGCACGGCCCTGGCCTGGATGGATGAGGTTTCGTTCATTGCGGCCACGCGTTTCTGTCGTTTGCCGCTGGTGACGGTGTCCACCGACCGCATTGATTTCAAGCATCCAATTGCCGCGGGTTCGATCGTCGAGTTGGTCGGGCGGGTGGTAACGGTGGGCAACACCAGCCTCAAGGTCGAAGTCGAGGTGTTTGTCGAAAGCATGAGCTGTGATGGGCGGGAGAAAGCCATCCATGGCCTGTTCAGCTTTGTTGCCATCGACGACGACAAGCGCCCGGTGCCGGTGCTTCCAGGGTTTGCCGCGTAGGAGCCGGCTTGCCGGCGAGCGGGGGCTCGGGCCTCTTCGCTGGCAAGCCAGCTCCTACGGGAGCTCGGTTGTGTAGGAGCCGGCTTGCCGGCGAACGCGTTCTTGCGGGTCTCTTCGCTGGCAAGCCAGTTGGGGAGCTCGGTTACAGGGATTCGGGTTGGATCAGCGCCAGCAGGGTCCAGCCCGGTGCCGGCTTGAGGGTGCTTTCTGGGGTGACGACGTGCACCCAGCCGTTGCTGTCGCGGGCGAACAGCAGGGTGGCGCGTTCGCCGTGCAGGGCCTGGTAATCGTCCCAGCCGAAGGCCTCGGTCAGGTTCGTGCTGTACAGCTCGGCACCCTGGGCCAGTAGGCTGGCCAGCTTGGTGTAGGTCAGGGCCTCACTGCCCAGTAGCTGGCCACGGTGCTCGTGACTGGCGCGGTGCTTGTCGGTGCGCCGGCTTTCCTGGCTGTTGGCCAGGGCGAACAGGCGCTGATGACCGAAGTCGTGACGAAAGCGCATGGCCGCCAGGGTGTTGAGCTCGCCGGAAGGCGAGAGCGCCAGCAGATGCCCCAGGCCTACCAGGTCCAGGTGCGCGTCGGCGTGCTGCGAGGCCGGATTGCCGAAGTAGGTCGGCAGGCCTTCCATGCGCGCTGTCCGGATGTTCTCCCAGCTGGAGTCGGTCAGCAGCACCCGGCTGCCCAGTTGCTGCAGGGCCTTGCCCAGGGTACGGGCCGGGCCGTTGGCCCCGACTATCAGAAAGCCGCTAGGCGCCGGTTCGGCGACCTTCAGCAGGCGCGCCAGGGGACGAGCCGTGGCGCTTTGCAGCACCACGGTGCCGATGATCACGGCAAAGGTCAGTGGCACCAGCAGCAGCGCCCCCTGATGGCCGGCTTCGTCCAGGCGGATGGCGAAGATCGCCGACACCGCGGCGGCGACAATCCCCCGTGGCGCAATCCACGCCAGCAACGCCCGTTCGCGCCAGTTGAGGCTGGAGCCGGCGGTGGACAGCAGCACGTTCAGCGGGCGGGCGATGAACTGGATCACCAGCAGCAGAATCAGCACCAGCGGGCCCAGGGCGATCAGCGCCTTGAGGTCCAGGCGCGCTGCCAGCAGGATGAACAGCCCGGAGATCAGCAGCACGCTGAGGTTTTCCTTGAAGTGCAGGATGTGTCGCACGTCCACGCCCTTCATGTTGGCCATCCACATGCCCATCAGGGTCACCGCCAGCAGCCCGGATTCGTGCATCACCTGGTTGGCGGCAATGAAGATTCCCAGCACCCCGGCCAGGCTTGCCAGGTTGTGCAGGTATTCCGGCAGCCACTGGCGACGCATGATGCTGCCCAGGATCCAGCCGCCGGCGATACCGAACAGGCCGCCGCACAGCAGCACGCCGCCGAAGGTCAGCAGGCTGTGGCTCAGGCCATCGCCGGCGGCACTGGCAATGATGAAGCTGTAGACCACCACCGCCAGCAGGGCGCCGATGGGATCGATGACGATGCCTTCCCAGCGCAGGATATTGGCGATCGAGGCCTTGGGCCGCACCACGCGCAGCATGGGCACGATCACCGTCGGCCCGGTGACCAGGGTCAGGGTGCCGAACAGCAGGGCCAGCATCCAGTCGAAGCCCAGCAGCCAGTGGGTGGCCAGGGTGATTACCGCCCAGGTGGACAGCGCCCCGAGGGTCACCAGGCGGCGCACCACGCTGCCGATCTCGCGCCACTCCGAGAGGTGCAGGGTCAGGCTGCCTTCGAACAGGATCAGCGCCACCGCCAGCGACACCAGGGGCATCAGCAGCGGGCCGAACATTTCCTGCGGGTCGAGCCAGCCGAGCACGGGGCCGGCCAGGATGCCGCTGAGCAGCAGGAACAGAATGGCCGGCAGCTTCAGCCTCCAGGCCAGCCACTGGCAGCCCAGTGCCGCCGCGCCGATGCCGCCGAAGGCCAGCAGAATCTGTTGTTCGCTCATCAATGCACCCTGTTCCTTGAAATGGCTGGCTATGAAAGACTAGCGACCCTCTGTGCAGTTCACTATTTTTTTACCCGCGGCCCCTGGGCCGAGCCTTTCGAGTCCTTATGCCTGCCATCGACCACCCTCTGATCGACCGTTTTCTCGATGCCTTGTGGTTGGAGAAAGGCTTGTCCGACAACACCCGCGACGCCTATCGCAGCGATCTGGCGCTGTTCAACGGCTGGCTGCAGGAGCAGGGGCTGGAGCTGCCGCGAGCCGGTCGCGAGTTGATCCTCGATCACCTGGCCTGGCGTGTGGAGCAGGCCTACAAGCCCCGTTCGACGGCGCGGTTTCTCTCCGGCCTGCGCGGGTTCTATCGCTATCTGCTCAGGGAAAAGCTGATTGAGGTCGACCCGACCCTGCGGATCGACATGCCGCAACTGGGGCGGCCGCTGCCCAAGTCGCTGTCGGAAGCGGATGTCGAGGCGTTGCTGGCCGCCCCGGACCTGAGCGAGGCCATCGGCCAGCGCGACCGCGCCATGCTCGAAGTGCTCTATGCCTGCGGGTTGCGGGTCACCGAGCTGATCAGCCTGACCCTGGAGCAGGTCAACCTGCGCCAGGGCGTGTTGCGGGTCATGGGCAAGGGCAGCAAGGAGCGCCTGGTGCCCATGGGCGAAGAAGCGATTGTCTGGGTCGAGCGCTACCTGCGCGATGGCCGTGCCGAGTTGCTGGGCGGGCGACCCAGCGACGTGCTGTTTCCCAGCCAGCGCGGCGAACAAATGACCCGGCAGACCTTCTGGCATCGGATCAAGCATCAGGCCAAGGTCGCCGGGATCGGCAAGGCGCTGTCGCCCCATACCCTGCGCCACGCGTTTGCAACGCACCTGCTCAACCACGGCGCCGATTTGCGGGTGGTACAGATGCTGCTGGGGCACAGCGACCTGTCCACCACCCAGATCTACACCCACGTGGCCCGCGCGCGGCTGCAGGATCTGCACGCCAAGCATCATCCAAGGGGTTGATTGGGCGTCCGTGCGGCGCTTTGCGTCGCCCGTAGTCGGTGCCGGCAAACAGATGTGATAGGCTTTGCCGGTTTGCAAAAAGGCTGTTTGCCCGCGTTTGGTCCCGACCCGCGCTGGCACTTGCCCATTTGCCCGCCTTCAGGAGTTCCCATGCGTTTGACCCAGATTATTGCCGCCGCCTCCCTGGCGTTGCTCAGCACCTTCGCCGTGGCCGATGACAGTGCCGAGAAAGCCATCCGCAAGAGCCTCGAGACGCTGCAGCTCGAAGTGCCGGTGGAGAGCATCACCGCCAGCCCCCTGGCGGGCCTGTATGAGGTCAAGCTCAAGGGCAGCCGCGTGCTGTACGCCAGCGCCGACGGCCAGTTCGTGGTTCAGGGCTATCTGTTCCAGCTCAAGGACGGCAAGCCGGTCAACCTCACGGAAAAAACCGAGCGTCTGGGCATTTCCAAGTTGATCAACGGCATTCCGGTCGCTGAAACTGTGGTCTATCCGGCCATTGGCGAAACCAAGACCCACATCACCGTATTTACCGACACCACCTGCCCGTACTGCCACAAGCTGCACGCGGAAATCCCGGCGCTGAACAAGCAGGGCGTGGAAGTGCGCTACGTAGCGTTCCCGCGCCAGGGCCTGGGCTCGCCGGGTGACGAACAGCTGCAGGCGGTCTGGTGCTCGGCGGACAAGAAAGCCGCGATGGACAAGATGGTCGACGGCAAGGAAATCAAGGCCGCCAAGTGCGAGAACCCGGTTGCCAAGCAGTTCGCCCTGGGCCAGTCGATCGGTGTCAACGGCACCCCGGCCATCGTCCTTGCCGATGGCCAGGTCATTCCTGGTTATCAGCCAGCACCACAGATCGCCAAATTGGCCCTGGGTGCGAAATAATCCTGCATCGTCACGCTAGCCTTTGACGATCATGCCCCTCCGGGTGCAACCGGAGGGGCATTAATAGAGAGCCGCGCTGTTTGCGGCTGTTTTCTACGGCCGGCCTTGAGTCGGCCGTTTTATGGGGAGTTCAGAGTGAATCCGGTCAAAGTAGGCATCTGTGGGCTGGGTACTGTCGGTGGCGGTACCCTAAACGTACTTCAGCGCAACGCCGAGGAGATTGCCCGCCGTGCCGGGCGTGGAATCGAAGTAGCGCAAATTGCTACCCGTACGCCAAAGCCGCAGTTCCAAACGACCGGTATTGCGATGACCCACGATGTCTTCGCCGTGGCCACCAACCCCGAGATCGATATCGTCATCGAACTGGTGGGCGGCTACACCGTGGCCCGTGAACTGGTGCTCAAGGCCATCGAGAACGGCAAGCACGTGGTTACCGCGAACAAGGCGCTGATCGCCGTGCACGGCAACGAAATCTTCGCCAAGGCCCAGGAGAAGGGCGTGATCGTGGCCTTCGAAGCCGCCGTGGCCGGTGGCATCCCGGTGATCAAGGCGATCCGCGAAGGGCTGTCGGCCAACCGCATCAACTGGCTGGCGGGGATCATCAACGGCACCGGCAACTTCATCCTCTCGGAAATGCGCGAGAAGGGCCGCACCTTCGAAGACGTGCTGGCCGAAGCCCAGGCCCTGGGTTACGCCGAAGCCGACCCGACCTTCGACGTTGAAGGCATCGATGCCGCGCACAAGTTGACCATCCTGGCGTCCATCGCCTTTGGTATCCCGCTGCAGTTCGACAAGGCCTACACCGAAGGCATCACCAAACTGACCACCGCCGACGTGAACTACGCCGAAGCCCTGGGCTACCGCATCAAGCACCTGGGCGTGGCGCGCCGTACCGAGGCCGGCATCGAGCTGCGGGTGCACCCGACCCTGATCCCGGCCGACCGCCTGATCGCCAATGTCAACGGCGTGATGAACGCAGTCATGGTCAATGGCGATGCTGCCGGTTCGACCCTGTTCTACGGCGCCGGCGCCGGCATGGAGCCGACCGCTTCCTCGGTGGTGGCCGACCTGGTGGACGTGGTTCGCGCCATGACCAGCGACCCGGAAAACCGCGTGCCGCACCTGGCGTTCCAGCCTGACTCGCTGTCGGACCACCCGATCCTGCCGATCGAGTCCTGCGAAAGCGCCTACTACCTGCGCATCCAGGCCAAGGATCACCCGGGCGTACTGGCCCAGGTGGCGAGCATCCTCTCGGAGCGCGGCATCAACATCGAATCGATCATGCAGAAGGAAGTGGAAGAGCAGGACGGCCTGGTGCCGATGATCCTCCTGACCCACCGCGTTCTGGAGCAGCACATCAATGATGCGATCACCGCCCTGGAGGCCCTGCAGGGCGTCGTCGGCCCAGTGGTCCGTATCCGCGTCGAACATCTCAATTGAAGCAGCGGCAAGCTTCAAGTGCCAAGCGGCAAGCCAGAAGCGCAACTGCTCTGACTTGTCGCTTGTAGCTTGCAACTTGCAGCTCAAACCGAAGGTTTGTCCCCATGCGCTATATCAGTACTCGTGGCCAGGCACCGGCCCTGAATTTCGAAGATGTGCTGCTGGCCGGCCTGGCCAGCGACGGCGGTCTCTACGTGCCAGAGAACCTGCCGCGCTTTACCCAGGAAGAAATCGCTTCCTGGGCCGGCCTGCCGTATCACGAGCTGGCGTTCCGGGTCATGCGCCCGTTCGTCACCGGCAGCATTCCGGATGCCGACTTCAAGAAAATCCTCGAAGAAACCTACGCGGCCTTCTCCCACAACGCCATCGCGCCGCTGCGCCAGTTGAACGGCAATGAGTGGGTGCTGGAGCTGTTCCACGGCCCGACCCTGGCGTTCAAGGACTTCGCCCTGCAACTGCTGGGTCGCCTGCTGGACTACGTGCTGGAGAAGCGCGGCGAGCGCGTGGTGATCATCGGCGCCACCTCCGGTGACACCGGTTCGGCGGCCATCGAAGGTTGCAAGCGTTGCGACAACGTCGACATCTTCATCCTGCATCCGCACAACCGTGTATCGGAAGTGCAGCGCCGGCAGATGACCACCATCCTTGGCGAGAACATCCACAACATCGCCATCGAAGGCAACTTCGACGACTGCCAGGAAATGGTCAAGGCCAGCTTCGCCGACCAGGGCTTCCTCAAGGGCACTCGTCTGGTGGCGGTGAACTCGATCAACTGGGCGCGGATCATGGCCCAGATCGTCTACTACTTCCACGCGGCCCTGCAGCTGGGCGGCCCGGCGCGTTCGATCGCGTTCTCGGTGCCCACCGGCAACTTCGGCGACATCTTCGCCGGCTACCTGGCACGCAACATGGGCCTGCCGATCAGCCAGCTGATCGTCGCCACCAACCGCAACGACATCCTGCACCGCTTCATGAGCGGCAATCAGTACGTCAAGGAAACCCTGCACGCCACCCTGTCGCCGTCCATGGACATCATGGTGTCGTCGAACTTCGAACGCCTGCTGTTCGACCTGCACGGGCGCAACGGTGCGGCCCTGGCCGCGTTGATGGACAGCTTCAAGCAAGGCGGCGGTTTCAGCGTTGAAGAAGATCGCTGGACCGAAGCGCGCAAGCTGTTCGATTCCCTGGCGGTGAACGACGAGCAAACCTGCGAAACCATCGCCGAAGTCTTCGCCCAGACCGGTGAAGTACTGGACCCGCACACCGCGATCGGCGTCAAGGCCGCCCGTGAATGCCGTCGCAGCCTGGACACGCCGATGGTGATCCTGGGCACCGCGCACCCGGTCAAGTTCCCGGACGCGGTGGAGAAAGCCGGTGTCGGCAAGGCCCTGGAACTGCCGGCGCACCTGTCCGACCTGTTCCAGCGCGAAGAACGCTGCACGGTCCTGGCCAACGACCTGAAAGCGGTGCAGGCTTTCGTCAGCCAGCACGGCAATCGTGGCAAGCCGCTCTGATACTTTGGCTTGACTGAAAAACAGCCCGTCTCCGGACGGGCTTTTTATTGCCCGCAAGGAGCTGTCGCCGCTGCGCAAAACACTCAAGGCCGCGGCAACGCCAAGAGGGGGGAGGGCTCTGGCGATTGGCGGTCGTCGCCGTTTTATCCTTGTCATCTTGTCCGTGCATGCTCGAATACATACCGCGTAACAGGCTTTTTTACGGTGCGAACTTTCTTCTCGGGCCGGTGGTCATTTACTGTGGAAACGCCCTTGGGCACTTGTTTCGGACTATTGAGTGGTGATCGAGATGGAAAGTATCAGCCTATTGCTGGGTGAAGCTTTGAGCCCGTATCAAGTAACTCTGGCCCCATCGGGCGCCCACGGCGAATGCCTGGTGATCCTGAAGAACGCCGCTGGCGCGATTGTCGTGGAGCGTGAGGTCAATCAGGCCCAGCTCACCGACAAGCGCCTGCTGACCGATGTGGTCGATGGGCTGCATCGTGATGTGCTGATCGCCGAAGGGCGGTTGGAGCCTTGTGTGATCGCAGCCTTGCGCCACGCCGCCGAAGGCAAGGTGTTCGATCAGCACCGCTGATGCACATTTTTACGGAACCTTCCCGCCCGTGCATCAGTCAGACTCAGTATCAGCAGGATCAGGCATTGTGCTCCGGTGCTTGTAGCCGGCTGATACCGGTCGTCAAAGACCGCGTTTAACCCCGAGTCGTCTCCCCACTTCTCGGGGTTTCTTTTTGCCCGGGATTTGTCAGTGCTCCTGCAGGTTCTGGAAGTAGGTGCGGGCGTCAGCGCGGTATTCGTCGCGCATCCCGGGGTCCAGCCAGGCGGCGTACAACTCCACCAACTGCTCTTCGCGCAGCTTGAGCAGGGCCTGGTTGATCCGGGTGATGGCCTGCCTGCCCTGCGGGGTGTCGGAGCAGCCGATGTGGATTTCCTGATACTTGCTGGTGCCTTCGATCGGATAGAACTCCAGATCCTGCGGGTCGATCCCCTGCTGCACGGCTTGATAGCGGATTTCCGGCCAGTAGCCCAGGAGCAGTTGCAGGCGGCCCAGGCGCTGCATCTGCAGCAGGCTGCCCAGGGCATCGTTGCCATAGTGGGCGCGAATCTGCTGGGGCGACACTTGCTGTAGCAGGTTGTCGAGCTGTTGCCCGTAGCTGCGCTCGGCTACCACGCCAATCAGTTCCTTGCTGCTTTCGAGCAGGCCACGCAGGTCGACCTTGCCATCGTGGAGGAAGTGCGCGAGTTGCGCGCGGTCGGCGCGGCGGATCGCCAGGCCATTGCTCAATACGCGAAAGCTGGTGATGGAGAAGGCGACCCACTGCGCGCGCTCCTTGCTCCAGATCAGCGCCGGGTCGCAGGTGAAGCTGGGCTCGCGCAGCATCTGCATGCCCCGGGCGCGATTGACCCGGACCAGTTCGTGCTGGTACTCGGGCAGGCTGGCGATCAGTTGCGGCATCAGCAGGTCGACGACCCCGCGGCCCTTCTGCTGGCCTTCGAACACATTCAGCGGTGGCAGGTCGCGCAACAGCCAGGTGAGCATTTCCCCGGCGTGGCCGGGTGTGCAGGGCAACCACAGCAGGCACGCCGCGAGCGCCATCGTCAGTCGGCCAGGGCCGGGGTTCGAGCGTCGATGTGCCGGTTGCGGAGCGTCGGTGTGAGACGGCTGTTTCAGGTTAGATTGCCCCAGAGTTGCGCAAGTGTTGGATCTGTTCGCTGCTGTAGCCCAGGCCTGCCAGGACCTCGGCCGAATGTTCGCCGAGCTCGGGCCCGACCCAGTCCGCGGAGCCGGGCGTCTCAGAGAGTTTCGGCACGATGCCGGGCATCTTGAAGGCCTTGCCGTCCGGCAGCTTGGCCTGGAGGAACATTTCCCGGGCCAGAAATTGCGGATCGTTGAACATGTCTTCGGCACTGAAGATCCGGCTGGCCGGGACTTCGGCCTGATTCAGTTGCTCCAGCACCCGTTCCAGGGGCAGGGACGCCACCCAGCGATCGATCACCCCGTACAGCTCGTCGCGGCGGGTGTCGCGTCCGTCGTTGCTGGCCAGGGCGGGATCGTTGGCCAGGTCGTCGCGGCCGATAAGCAGCATGAAGCGCTTGAAGATCGCGTCGCCGTTGGCGCCGATCTGCACATGTTTGCCGTCCAGGCTGGTGTGGATCGAAGACGGGGTGATGCCGGGCATGATGTTGCCGCTGCGCTCGCGGATAAAGCCGAACACGTCGAACTCCGGAACCATGCTTTCCATCATGGCGAAGATCGCCTCGTACAGCGCCACGTCCACCACTTGCCCCTGGCCACCGTTGACCTCGCGATGACGCAGGGCCATCAGGGCGCCGATCACGCCCCACAGGGCCGCGATGGAGTCGCCGATGGAGATCCCGGTACGCACCGGCGGGCGGTCCTCGAAGCCGGTGATGTAGCGCAGGCCGCCCATGGATTCGCCTACGGCGCCGAAGCCCGGCTGGTCCTTCATCGGTCCGGTCTGGCCGAAGCCCGACAGGCGCACCATCACCAGTTTCGGGTTCAGGGCGTGCAGCACGTCCCAGCCCAGGCCGAGTTTCTCCAGCACGCCGGGGCGGAAGTTCTCGATCAGGATGTCCGCTTCACCCAGCAGCTGCTTGAGCACTGCCAGGCCTTCGGGCTGCTTGAGGTTCAGGGTCAGGGATTTCTTGTTGCGGGCCTGGACGAACCACCACAGCGAAGTGCCTTCATACAGCTTGCGCCACTTGCGCAGCGGATCGCCGCCGTCCGGGGACTCGACCTTGATCACCTCGGCACCGAACTCGGCGCAGATGCGCGAGGCGAAGGGGCCGGCGATCAGGGTGCCGAGTTCGATCACTTTCAATCCGGCGAGGGGCTTGCTGAGACTGTTCATGGGGCATCCGCTGGGCAGGAAAATCCGCCTAGCCTAGACCATTGGTTGCCATTAAGGCAGCGCCCGGCGTTGGCCTTTATTCATTATTTGCAGGTGGGTGAAGGGATAATTGTGCTTCTCATTCCCTTTCGTGACGGGTTTAATGACGCCGTTCGAGAAAAAGCCCTTGCAAAGGACGCAATCTGGTCTATGCCCGTGACGCTTGCCTGAGTGGCATTTCTGATAAATCTCGTTACAAATACCCGGTCAAAAACTTACATGTAATGAATTGAACTCCTTACATGTGATGCTCTAGTCTGTGCGCCATGGAAAACAAATCCTCAGCCCATTACCAACGTTTATTCCGCCAGCGCCTGCGTGATCAGGGCCTGGTGAAAAAGGAAGTCTGGATACTGCCGGAGAACGCCCAGGCGTTGCTGGCGGTTGAACGCAAACTGCGTCAGCCCTTCGAAGGGCTGGCTCCTGTGGAAAAGGATGGAGAAATGAGCATGCCGCAGATCTGGAATGCCCGATCGCTGTGCCAGGCCCTGATGGCCACCGAGTTGTTCAGCAGCGGCGAAGCCAGCGTTGAACTGCTTGAAGGCGCCGAGCCGAGCTTGCACGTGACCATGCGCGAATACGGCGACCTGCCGCTGTTCGTCGCCCTGTCCGGCGAGCAGATCCTGGTCGAAGCCCTGCTCTGGCCGCAAAGCGAAGTCACCGATGTGCAGGCTTTCAACGAAGAAGTGCTGCTCAGCCGCCAGTTGTTCCCGCTGTCGAGCATCGGCCTGGAAACCGGTTTGGGCGGCGAGCGCTTCTACATGATGTTCGGTGCGCTCAGCGCCACCTCGATCCTCTCCAACGTGCTGTACGAGATCGAAACCCTGGCCAGCAACGTGATCAGGGCTACCGAGGCCTACGAAGGCTACCTGAAGGCTCAGGCCTGACCTGGAGGAATGCACATGAACGTATGGAGCAAGTTGCTCACCGCGCTGCGCGGTGGTGCCAATGAAGCGGGCGAAGCGCTGGTGGACAGTCAGGCGCTGAGGATTCTCGATCAGGAAATCCGCGACGCCGATCAGGAACTGCGCAAGTCCAAGGAAGCCCTGGCCGAGATCATGGCCCGGCAGAAACTCGCCGCCGAGCGCGCCAACGGCAGCGCGGCGAAGATCGCCGAGTATGAAAGCTACGCCCTCAAGGCCCTGGAGTCGGGGAACGAACCGCTCGCCCAGGAAGTGGCGCAGAAAATCGCCAACCTGGAAAACGACCTGGCCGTGGAGCGCGAGCAGGCCGACGGTTTCGCCGCCAGCGTGGCCCAGTTGCGCAAGGCCGTGACCCAGGCCGAAGGCAATATCAAACATCTGAAACAACAGGTGGATACCGTCAAGGCCACCGAGAGCGTGCAGAAGGCCCAGCAGGCCGTGGCCCAGCGCTACGGCGGTTCCCAGAGCAAGCTGCACACCGCGGTGGAGTCCCTGGAGCGGATCAAGCAGAAGCAGGCCGAGCGCGCGGCGAAGATGGAAGCCGCAGCGGAGCTGGCCAGCACCAGCAACCCCGACGATGCCCTGGACGCCAAGTTGCGCGAAGCCGGGATCGTCGCCGGCAGCACCAGCGCCGACAGTGTGCTGGCGCGCCTCAAGGACCGTAGCAAGTCCTGATTCACCGTTGTTGTAGGGGCGGGGCCGATGGGCCTTGCCCGGCTTTTTCAGGGATAGGAAAGCAATGGAAATCTTCCTGCAGACAGTGTTGTCGTTCCCCACAGTGCTGTTCAGCTTCATGCTCTGCCTGGCGGTGATCTACTGGGCCGTGGTGGCCATGGGCATGCTTGAAGTCGATCTGCTGGACTTCGAGGCCGATTCGCTGCTCGACAGCGCCCACGCCGGTGAAGGCCTGGCCGGGCTGCTGATCAAGTTCAAGCTCAATGGGGTGCCGGTCACCCTGGTGCTGACCCTGCTGATGTTCTTCAGCTGGTTCCTGACCTACTTCGCCGAACTCTACGTCCTCAGCCACCTGCCCCTGGGTTGGCTGCGCTATCCCCTGGGCCTGTTGCTGGCAGTGCTTGCGCTGTTCCTGGCGGCGCCCATCAGCGCGGCCATCTGCCGCCCGCTGCGTCCGCTGTTTCACAAGATGGAAGCCACCAGCAGCCAGTCGGTGCTGGGGCAGACCGCCGTGGTACGCAGCGGCAGAGTCACCCTGGAACACGGCGAAGCCGTGCTCGAGAACGGCGGCGCGGGCCTGATCCTGCGTGTGCGTGCCGATGAGGCACGAGCTTTCAAACGCGGCGATCGCGTCGTGTTACTGGAGTATCTGGAGGCGCAACACGCCTATCGGGTCATTACCGAGGACGAGTTTCGCGGCCTCTGAGCCCGGGCTTCCTCAGAATCAAAGGAGATTGATTGCATGAATTTACCGTCGCTGCTGCCCATCCTGCTCGGGATCGGCCTCGTCGTCCTGGTGGTCTTCGGCCTGCTGGCCCTGTTCAAGGCCTTCTACATCAAGGTCCCCCAAGGCACGGCGCTGATCGTCAACGACATGTCCTCGACGCCCAAGGTGCACTTCACCGGCGCCCTGGTGTACCCGGTCATCCACCTCAAGGAGTTCATGCGCATCTCGCTGATCACCCTGGAAGTCGACCGTCGGGCCAAGGATGGTCTGATCTGCCGCGACAACATGCGCGCCGACATCACCGTGGCCTTCTACCTGCGGGTCAATGAAACCCAGGAAGACGTGCTCAAGGTGGCCAAGGCCATCGGTGTCGACCGTGCCTCCGACCGCGCGGCGGTCAACGAGCTGTTCAACGCCAAGTTCTCCGAAGCGCTGAAGACCGTGGGCAAGCAGTTCGACTTCGTCCAGCTGTTCGAGAACCGCCAGGACTTCCGCGACCGCATCATCGAGATCATCGGCAACGACCTCAACGGCTATGTGCTGGAAGACGTGGCCATCGACTACCTGGAACAGACCGCCAAGCACTCCCTGGACCCGAGCAACATTCTCGACGCCGAGGGTATCCGCAAGATCACCGAGCTGACCGCGGCGCAGAACGTCATCACCAACGAACTGGAGCGCAACCAGGAACTGGCGATCCAGAAAAAGAACGTCGAGACTCGCGAAGCCTCGCTGTCCCTCGAACGCCAGCAGGCCGATGCCGAGGCGCGGCAGAAGCGCGAGATCGAAACCATCCGCGCCCGCGAAGAAGCCGAGACCGCCAAGGTCAAGGAAGAGGAGCGGCTGAAGGCCGAACAGGCGCGCATTCAGGCGCAGCAGGAAATCGACGTGCGCACCGAGAACCATCAGCGCGAAGTCGAAGTGGCCCAGCAGAACCGCCAGCGCGCGGTGGTCATCGAGGTGGAGAAAGTCACCCGCGCCAAGGACCTGGAAGTGGTGGCCCGCGAGCGTGAAGTGGAACTGCAGCGCATCGAGAAAGAAAAGGCCCTGGAAGAGCAGCGCAAGAACATCGCCACGGTGATCCGTGAGCGGGTCGCGGTGGAGAAGACCGTGGCCCAGGAAGAAGAGCGGATCAAGGAAGTACGCGAAGTCTCCGAAGCCGAGCGCGCCAAGCAAGTGGTGGTGATCCAGGCTCAGGCCGAAGCCGAGCAGGATCTGGTGCGTCAGGTCAAACAGGCCGAAGCCGACGAAACCCGCTCCAAGCACAAGGCCGTGGAAATCAACAACCTGGCCCAGGCCGAACTGGAAGCGGCGGCCAAACAGGCCGAAGCCAAGAAGCGCCTGGCCGAAGGCCTGGAAGCCGAGCGCGCCGCGCCTGGCCTGGCCGATGCCCGGGTGCTGGAAATCACCGCGGCGGCCCAGGAAAAAGAAGGCCTGGCCCAGGCTCGCGTGCGCACCGAGCAGCTGATTGCCGAAGCCCGTGGCGAGCAGGAAAAAGGCCTGGCCGACGCCCGCATCATGGAAGCCCAGGCGGCGGCCAAGGAAAAGGACGGCCTGGCCGAAGCCAAGGTCATGGAAGAGAAACTCGGGGCTCAGGCCCGTGGCGAAGAGCAACTGGGCGCGGCCAAGGCCAAGGCCACCAAGGACCTGGGTTCGGCCGAAGCCGAAGTGCTGCTGCAACGCCTGAACGCCGAAGCCGAAGGCCTGGGCAAGAAGTTCGGTGCCCTGGATTCCCTCAGCGACAGCGCGCGTCAGCACGAAGAGTTCCGCATGCAACTGGAGAAGAACTTCGAGGAAGCGATGGCCGCCATCGCCGCCAACAAGGACATCGCCAAGGACCAGGCCGAAGTACTGTCGGCCGCCCTCAGCAAGGCCAAGATCGAGATCGTCGGCGGCGAAGGCGACTTCTTCAATTCCTTCGCCAAGTCGCTGTCGGTGGGCAAGGCCATCGAGGGCGTGGTGGGCAAGAGCCCGGTGGTCCAGGACGTCCTGGCTCGCCTGCTCAACGGCAAGGGCGCCCCGGCGGTTGCCGCTGAACTGGCGGCCGCTGCCGTCTCGCGCAAGGCCGACGCGCCGTCTGCCGAAGCCTGACCCACACCTGACACACCTGTAGCCGCTGCCGAAGGCTGCGAACGACTCCGCAGGAGGCGCAGCCCTTGAGGGCCTGATGGTCCTCAAGTGTCTGGCGCAGCTCTGCTGCAGGTCCGTGTCGGGCACCGGGCTCCAGGTTTGAGGAGCCCGCTTTTTTTGCACACCGCCGTAGATCCAGGAAGGCCACGATGTCGGACGCTCAAGTCGCAACTCCCCCGCAGGACGTATTGGACAAGGCTGTCGCCGAAGGCGGCGCCTATGAGGTGCTGCACAAGCGCCTGCTGGACCAGGGCCAGCGCCTGCGGGCCACCACCGACGACCTCAACCAGAGGCGTCTCGACGAGTTCGGCAACAGCCGCATGGAAGTGGTCGGGCGGGTGCGCATCCGCACCGAGAACAACTGCATCGCCCGGGACATCGTCCAGGTCGGCGACTGCCTGTTGTTCGGCTACAACGTGTTTATCGGCCTGAAGAAGGAAACCAGCGTCGCCGACGTGTTTTCCCTCTACCGGCTGGTGGAAGAGGGCGAAGGCTACGAAGCCGAACCCGTGCCCCTGGACGGCAGCTTCCTTTCTGCCCAGGGCTTCCTCAACGATTTCAACGAGCTCTACACCTATTACAAGAACACCCGCCTGCTGCAACTGGCGATCCGTGACGGCAAGCTGCTGGCGAGTTTCCAGATCGGCGAGCGCGTCACCGATGTGCGGGTGTTCCGCTGGTCGATCTCGGTGGACGGGCGTGAAGTCCGTTACATCGACAACCGTGGCGAGCGGGACATCGCCCTGCCGGCGCCCTTCGACTTCGAATGGAAGAAAGCCACCCGCGAGATGGTGGTCGAAGGCCGCTTCCCGCACCTGAACATCCTCGACACGGTGTTCGTCGAAACCATCGGCGGCGACCTGACCATCAAGGTCGAGAACAACACCGAGTCGGGCCTGGGCATCTACCGCGAAGAGGTGCTGGACAAGACCCAGTCCCTGGACGACTCGCAGATCGAATTCGCCCGCCTGGGCAGCCTGATCCTGCTCAAGGTCCTGCCGTACCGCGAAGAGCAGTGGCGCTATCTGGTGTTCAACAGCCTGACTCGCCAGGTGGAGCGCATCGACGCCATCGGCCTGGCCTGCGTGCAACTGCCGGAAGACCACGGGATCATCTTCCCCGGCGGCTATTACCTGCAAAGCGGCGAGTACAAGACCTTCGAACAGTCCATGGACGGCATGCGCTTCAAGCGCTCGGTGCGCTCGCCCAACGGTGAAGATGTGCAGTACATCTTCTACCACCCGGAGCAGGGCCGCTCGGTGCTGCTGACTTACAACATGATCAACCGCCAGTTGCAGAACCCGCTGTTCGGCCACGGCTACGCGCGCCTGGAAGACGGGCGCATGGTGATCTTCGCCGCCGAAGGCGACGAGCCGACCCGGGTCCACCCGATGCAGGTCTGGCAGACGCCGTTCTTCACCGAGGAATACGCCGCGCGGCAACCGACCCGCAGCGGTTTCCTCGGGCGCATCGGCAATGCCGAACTGGTGCGCAGCGTTTCCGATCTCTATGACCTGTGCCGCGAGATCGACACCCCAGCGGTGTCGGTGCAGCGCTATTCGCTGCTGTGCCAGAACACCCGGCGGCTGTTCGATGTGTACCACTGGCTGGGCAGTGCCGAGCTCGACGGCCTGGCGCCGCTGCTGCGGGAGGTGGCGTCCACCTCGGAGCTGGTGCTGGACGAATACGAGAAAGTCGAAAGCATCCGCCGTCAGTCGGACCAGGCCATGGTGGCCGCCGAGGCCAAGCAGAAAACCCTGCTCGACAGCCTGCTGGTGGACAGCTGGGATCAGGTGCAGAGCTTCGTCGATGCGCTGAACGGCATCACCGCCCAGCGCGGCCTGCTGCTGACCATTCGCGACTACCGCTACATCGACGTGGCGCGCATCGACGCCATGGAAGCCGAGCTGCTCAAGGCCCAGGAACGCACCGCCGCCGGCACCGCGACCTTCCTCGCCAGCGACCAGGCCCTGCAACCCTTCGTCACCCAGCTGGAAACCCTCGACGCCCAGGCGCAGAAAGCCGAAACCGTGGCCCAGCTCAACGAGCCCCTGGGCGCCCTGCAAGCCATGGCCGGCGACCTGGACATGCTGTCGAGCCTGATGGCCTCGCTACAGATCGACGACGCCACCCAGCGCACCCGGATCATCGAATCCATCTCGCAGATCTACGCCCGCCTGAACCAGGCCAAGGCCCGTGCCGAACAGCGGCGCAAGGGCCTGGGCTCGACCGAGACCGTGGCCCAGTTCGGCGCCCAGTTCAAACTCTTCAGCCAGGGCATCACCAACGCCCTGGCCCAGGCCCAGGACCCCGAGCGTTGCGACGAGCAGCTGTCGCGCTTGCTGGTGCAGCTTGAGGAGCTGGAAAGCCGCTTTGGCGATCACGAACAGTTCCTCGGCGACATCCTCGGCAAGCGCGAGGAGCTGCTGGAAACCTTCGAGGCCCACAAGCAATCGCTGCTCGACGAGCGCCAGCGCAAGGCCCAGGGCCTGCTGGACGCGGCGCGGCGGATTCTCGACAGCCTTGGCCGGCGCACCGCCAAGTTCACCCAGGCCGAGGAGCTCAATGCGTTCTTCGCCGCCGACCCGCTGATCCTCAAGCTGCGGGAACTGGCCGAGCGCCTGCGCGAGCTCAAGGACAGCGTCAAGGCCGACGATGTCGAGTCGCGCCTCAAGGGCGCCCGGGATCAGGCCGTGCGCGCCCTGCGCGACAAGACCGAGCTGTTCGAAGAGGGCGGAAACGTCATCAAGCTGGGGCCGCGCCACCGCTTCAGCGTCAACACCCAGGAGCTGGACCTGACCCTGATGCCCCGGGGCGACGAACTGCACCTGCACCTGACCGGCACGGATTTCCTCGAACCCCTGCGCGACCCCGAGCTGGAAGCCCTGCGCGACTTCTGGCAGGTGGCCCTGGAGTCGGAATCGGCCCAGCTGTACCGCGCCGAGTACCTGGCCGGGCAAGTGCTGGACGCCGCCGACCGCGGCGCGGAAGGCCTGAGCCTGGAAAGCCTGAAACCCTTGCTGGCGCAGCCCGAGGAACTGGCGCGGGTGATCCGCGATTTTGCCGCGCCGCGCTACAAGGAAGGCTACGAGAAGGGCATTCACGACCACGACGCGGCGGCGATCCTGCTGCAACTGCTACCGCTGCGCGACAGCGCCGGCCTGCTGCGCTTCGGCGCGGCGGCGCGGGCCTTCGCCGCGCTGTTCTGGGACCGCCAGCAGCACTCGCCGCAACCGCAGCAATGGGCCGAACGGGCTCGCACCAGCCGGCATATCCAGCAACTGTTCGGCCGTCGTGAAGGCTTGCTGCAATTGCAGGAAGAAATCTTCCTGGCGCTGCAGGACTGGCGTCAGCAGCAGGCCTTCAGCCTGCCGGCGGAACTGCTGCCGGAAGCCGCCGAATACCTGGTGCAGGAGCTGGCGGCGGAGCGTATCGAATTCACCTTCAGCAAATACGCCAAGCAACTGCAGGAAGCCCTGACCCTGCGCCTGCAAGGCGCACGCATGTGGGACGACTACCAGCAGGCCCTGGCCCAGCTGGCCGAGCGCCCCGCCGCGCAGTGGGCGCTGGCCGACAACTGGCTCTCGGCCTTGTGTGCCGAAGGTGAGTTCGCCGAGTGGGCCGACTACGTGCCCGAGGCCGTGGCGCTGTCGCTGCTGCGGGACGACTTTGCCAAGCGCATCACCGAAGTCGACCTGCGGTTCAAGGTCGACAACCTGATGGGCGAACACCCGCGCATCCAGGAACGCAGCCTGTCCCTCACCGTGGACGGTTTCTTTGCCCGCCTGCGGGCCCACCGCGAACAGTTCCTGCCCGGCCTGCAGCGCTACCAGGCGCTGCGCCAGGGCATCATCAGCCGTGAACGCTCGGCCCTGCGCCTGAGCGAATTCAAGCCGCGGCCGCTGAGCTCGTTCGTGCGCAACAAGCTGATCAACGATGTGTACCTGGGCTTTATCGGCGACAACCTGGCCAAGCAGATGGGCACCGTGGGCGAGAACAAGCGCACCGACCTGATGGGCCTGTTGATGCTGATTTCGCCACCGGGCTACGGCAAGACCACCCTGATGGAATACGTCGCCCACCGCCTGGGCCTGATCTTCATGAAGATCAACGGCCCGGCCCTGGGCCATCAGGTGCGCTCCCTGGACCCGGCCCAGGCGCCGGACGCTACCTCGCGCCAGGAACTGGAGAAACTCAACCTGGCCCTGGAGATGGGCAACAACGTGATGCTCTATGTCGACGACATCCAGCACACCCACCCGGAATTCCTGCAGAAATTCATCTCGCTGTGTGACGGCACCCGGCGTATCGAAGGCGTGTGGAAAGGCCGCACCAAGACCTACGACATGCGCGGCAAGAAGTTCTGCGTGGTGATGTCGGGCAACCCGTACACCGAGTCCGGCGAGGTGTTCAAGATCCCTGACATGCTGGCCAACCGGGCCGACATCTATAACCTCGGCGACACCCTGGGCGGCATGCAGGAAGCCTTCGCCCTGAGCTACATCGAGAACGGCCTGACTTCCAACCCGGTGCTGGCGCCCCTGGCCACCCGCGACATGGCGGACGTCTACCGCTTCGTCGCCAAGGCCGAGGGCAAGGCCTTCTCCAGCAACGAACTGAGCCACAGCTACAGCGGCGCCGAGATCAACGAAATCACCACCACCCTGCAACGCCTGATGCAGGTGCGCGACGTGGTGCTGCGGGTCAACCAGCAGTACATCGCCAGCGCCGCCCAGGCCGACCAGTACCGCAGCGAGCCGCCGTTCAAGCTGCAAGGCAGTTACCGCAACATGAACAAGATGGCGGAGAAGATCTCGGCGGTGATGAACGACGCCGAGCTGCTGCAACTGTTGGCCGACCACTACCAGGGCGAATCCCAGCTGCTGACCACCGGCGCCGAGGAAAACCTGCTCAAGCTCGCCGAGCTGCGGGGTAACCAGACCCCGGAGCAGAGCGAGCGCTGGGCGCAGATCAAGCGCGACTTCGTGCGCAACCGCTCCATGGGCGGCAGCGACAGCGATGTCGGCACCCGGGTCGTGGCCCAGCTCAACGAGCTGGTGGAAGGTGTACGCGGCCTGGCCCGGCCTGTGCAGCAGCATGACCTGCGCGAAGTGCTGGAAAACCTCTCCGAGCACCTGGAGAACAGCTTCCTGCCGCTGATCAAGGTCATGCACAAGAAGATCGACGTCGACCTGCACAGCCACCAGCGCATCGGCGACATCGCCACGCGTGTGGACGAATTGAGCCGCATGCTCAGCCACGGCGATGTGCCCACCCTCAAGGACCCCCAATAGCCGCTGCCGGCTTGCCGGCGCACAGCCAAGGATCACGACATGGATTTTGCCCACCTGGACCAGCAACTGCGCGACAGCCTGCTGGACCTGAAACTGAGCAACGAAGAACGCGACGAACTGCGCCAGCTGGGCAGCGAACTGGGCAGCGACCAGGTGCGCTACCTGCGCAACCGGGCCTTTGATCTGGTGCGCGAGCTGGCGCTGACAGACAGCGCCAATGTGCTGCCGGCGCTGAAATGGCTGGAGCAGGTGATCAAGA
>Ga0194135_10000502_pt1 | contig 23172 bp, 18 predicted proteins | sample LitLau_LLRF_2013_FD_134024 | JGI IMG/M metagenome (GOLD analysis project Ga0194135, IMG submission 134024) | Freshwater sediment microbial communities in response to fracking from North America - Little Laurel Run_MetaG_LLRF_2013 (version 2) | ecosystem: Environmental > Aquatic > Freshwater >...
TCCAGGCTCGGCGCCTGTCTCACGTTGGCTTGCAGATAGCGCTCCAGGGCATCGAGAAAACTGCAGGAAAAGCCCAGCTGGCGCAGGTGTTCGCCGGCCTCCAGGCGCGCCACCTGGCCGGCGGTGGCCGAGGCCCCGGGCCAGGGCCGGGTCAGGTATTGCCTTGGGATGCGCATCAGGTCCAGGGGCCGCCGGAACTGGGTCTGTTCCCCCAGGTGCACCCAGTACTGCTCGACATAGCGCGGCTCGGCATGGCTGAAGCTGCATTCCCAGGGCAGGCGCTGGCCGGCCAGCCACTGACTCATGGCCACCAGGGCGGTCATGCTGGCCTCCAGCAGGAAGCGCCCGTGCTCGCCGGCGCCGCAGCTGTCCAGCCAGTAGCAGTAGGCGTGCTGCTCGTCCAGCACCAGGCGCGGGCTGAGCAAGGGGCTGAGCAGGGCCTGCTGCTGCACCAGGACGTCCAGGGCCTGCTGCAGGTTCTGCGCGTGCCGCAGGGCATGGCTGGCGGCGCCGTAATGCCCGGGCAGCAGGCGCTGGCCGAACAGGAAGCTGCTGTCGTCGGCGTCCAGCAGGCGCCGGCTGTTGCCGATCAGCGCCAGGAACTGCTGTGGGCTGAGGCGGGTCTGCCCGGCCAGGATGTCCTCGTGGAACAGCCCGGTGCCGCGCAGCAGGCGGTGGCTGTCGATGTCCCGGGACAGCGCCAGGTCGATCAGCGATGCCGGCTGATAGTGCCCGGGGATAAACCGCGTATCGGCTTCGTACCAATGGGTCTTGACGGTCATGACGGCGCCTCAGGCGGTTTTCGCCAGGGGCTGCTTGGCCCGGGCCAGGGCCAGATTGAGGCGCTTGAGCAGGCCCTCGGGGGTTTCCTCCAGGGCCATCACCACCGCGGTACTGGCCGCCAGGTACAGGCGCTCGCCGTGCTGCCGGGTCTTGTGTGCCAGGCCCTGCACCGCCTGTTGCAGCTCCAGGGCCAGCAGCCGGGCCTGGCTCTCGCCGGTGTTGGGCAACAGCACCACGAAGCGGTCGCCGGCCAGCCGGCACAGCAGGTCCTGGCGCCGCAGGTTGAGCAGCAGCACATGGCTCAGGGCCTGCAGCACCGCATCGCCTTCGGCGTGGCCGTAGTTCTGGTTGATCGCGGCGAAATGGTCCAGGTCCAGGGCCAGCAACGACAGCGGCTGCTGCTGGCGGCGACTGTCTTCCAGGCTGGCGGCCAGCTCGCGCTTGAGGTAGTCGGCGCCGGCCAGCGGCGTGAGCTTGTCGAACTGCCGGTGCTCGCGAAACAGCCGTTCCTTCTTTTCCATCTGCGCGCTGATGGCCAGCTGTTCGCGGTGCCAGTGGTAGATGCCGATGGTCAGCAGGATCATGCCGATGGGCATCGGCCCGGACTCCAGCCAGTGGTCCCAGGTGATGCTGGCGGGCAGGCGGATGAACTCGTCGAGGCTGTCGATCCACCAGGAAAAGAAAATGCAGCTCAGGCCCAGGGCCAGGTAGTTGGTGACCCGGCCGGCGGGGCGGCTCTTGAGCACCAGCCCCAACCAGACCAGGGCCAGCAGCGCCGAACCGCCCTCGCCGATGATGTCCAGCCATTGCCATTCACTGACCGATTTCAGGCTGCCGCAGGCCAGGTGCAGCAACAGCCCGGCATTGGCCGCCAGCAACAGCGCGGCGAGTTTCCAGCGGTGGGGTTTGAGCACGCAGAACATGGCCGCGATCCTTTTGCCAAGTGTGAGAGGGCGCCAGCACAGCAGATGTTTGTGACGGTGGGGTGACAGCGGAAAAAACCGTCGAGGGGTCGAATCAGCTCAGGGTTCAGGCGTTTTTTTTTGCTGGATGGGGCCGCCTCGAGGGCCTCTTCGCGGGCAAGCCCGCTCCTACGGTGCGGCGGGTGCACCACGGATCTGTAGGAGCCGGCTTGCCGGCGAAGGGGCCCGCAAGACCTGCGCCCGACGGGTGATGGCTTTCGCGGGCCAGCCCGCTCCTGCGGGGGTCAATTCAGCTCATTTGTCGGGGCGCTACCCGGGGAATGGGGCGTTTTCGCCTGTGGTCGCCCAGGCCTGTCACAGAACCGTCATTCGCCAACCCTAGCGTGCCCTCCCAGTTGCCGGGCCCCTTGCCCGGCGTTGGCGGACTCTTGGGGAGGAACCTCATGTACAAGCGCAGCAGTCCCGGGCTTGTCAGCTTTACCTTGACCGCGCTGGCCATGGCCATCGCCAGTGAACGCTTGAGCGCCGCCGAAACGGCCGCCACCGAGCACGTGCAAGTGGTGGGGCAGGCGGCCAGCATCGATCAGGCGCTCAAGGAGCAGCGGCGTTCGGACAGTATCCAGAGCGTGGTGCACGCCGACGGCGTGGCCCAGTTGCCGGACCAGAACGCCGCCGAGGCGGCGCAGCGCCTGCCGGGCATCAGCATCGAGCGCGACCAGGGCGAAGGGCGCTTTGTCAGCGTCCGCGGCCTGGGCCCGGACCTCAACAGCGTGACCATCAACGGCACCCTGGTGCCCTCGCCGGAAAGCGCGCGCCGCGCCGTGGCCCTGGATGTACTGCCCTCGGAGCTGGTGCAGTCGCTGTCGGTGATCAAGACCCTGACCCCGGACATGGACGCCAACTCCCTGGGCGGCACCGTGGATGTGAAAAGCCTCTCGGCCTTCGACCACAAGGGCCTGTTCTACAGCGGCAGCAGCGAGGCCAGCTACGACCAGAACACCCGCCAGACCAGCCCGAAATTCTCCGGCGCGGCGAGCAATCGCTTCAGCCTCGGCGACGGCATCGACAACTTCGGCGTGGCCGCGGCCCTGAGCTGGCAGAAGCGCGATTTCGGCTCCGACAACGTCGAGACCGGCGGCGCCTGGGACTTCGAACAAGGCGCCAAGTTGCAGGAATTCGAGCAGCGCGACTACGCCATCAGCCGCGAGCGTGCCGGTGGCGGCCTGAACTTCGACTACAAGCCCGACGACAGCAGCAGCTACTACCTGCGCACCCTGTACAGCCGCTACAAGGACAGCGAGACGCGCAACTCCACCAGTATCGAGTTCGCCGACCCCCTGGCCGCCGGGGAGCGCGGCGACGCCGAGGCCAAGCGCAAGCTCAAGCAGCGCGAGGAAACCCAGGAGATCCAGTCCTACGTGTTCGGCGGCGAGCGCCAGCTGGGCCTGTGGACCCTCAGCGGCCAGACCGGCTACAGCCGCTCCAGCGAAGACAGCCCGGCGCATATCGCCGGGGCCACCTTCAAGGGCAACAGCGATTTTTCCGACAGCGGCTTCTACGACAACGGCAAGCCGCGCCCGGTGATCGGCGCCGGTTTCTATGACCCGGCCAACTTCACCCTGGACAAGGTCGACTGGGAACAGCAGAACACCACCGACACCGAGAAGAACCTGCGCCTGGACCTGGCCCGGGACTATGACCTGAGTGGCTACGCCGCGCAGTTCAAGTTCGGCGGCAAAGTCAGCCGGCGCAACAAGGACAACGACCTGGAAGCCTGGGTCTACAAGGACTTCGACACCCTGGGCTTTACCGACCAGCAGCTCAACCTCGGGCAGTTCCAGAAGGGCAGCGTGGACTATTCCCTCGGCCGCTTCGGCCCGGGCATCAGCGGCAGCGCCATCAAGCAGCTGATCGGCGGCCTGAATCCGGCGGCCTTCTACGACGAGGAAGAATCCCGGGTCAACGACTTCAAGATCCGCGAAGACATCAACGCCGGTTACTTCATGAACACCCTGGACATCGACGACTGGCGCTTCATCGCCGGCCTGCGCTACGAGGGCACCGAGTTCGAGGCCAAGGGCACCGGGGTCACCGACGGCGCCTTCACCGCCACCGACACCCAACGCCGCTACCAGCACTGGCTGCCGGGGCTGCACGCGCGCTACCAGCTGGACAAGAACACCCAGGTCCGCGCGGCCTGGACCAAGAGCGTGGTGCGCCCGACCTTCGGCCAGCTGGCCCCGGGCTTTGTCATCGACGGCGACGAGGCGACCTTCGGCAACCCCGACCTCAAGCCCCTGGAGTCGAGCAACCTGGACCTGGGCATCGAGCACTACATGGGCCGCGCCGGCACGGTCTCGGCCTTCGTGTTCTACAAGGACATCCAGAACTTCGTCTACAACACCGACCTGGCCGGCGCCGGCGCCTGGAGCGGGTTCTCCGAGGCGCACACCTTCGCCAACGGCGACAGTGCCAAGCTGTACGGCCTGGAGCTGGCCTATTCGCAGAAATTCGACTGGCTGCCGGCGCCGTGGAACGGCCTGCTGCTGGGCGCCAACAGCACCTTCAGCCGCTCCAGCGCGAGCATCGAGGGCTTCGACCAGAAGGCCGGGGTCAACCGCAAGCGCGACATCGATCTGCCCAACCAGTCGGACACCGTGGGCAACCTGATGCTCGGCTGGGAGAACGACAAGCTCAGCCTGCGCCTGTCGGCCAACTACAAGTCGGCCTACCTCTATGAGCTGGCCTCCATCAGCGACAAGGCCCACGACCTGCACGTGGATGCCCAGACCTTCGTCGACTTCAGCGCCAAGTATTCCCTGAGCAAAAACCTGCAACTGAGCTTCGAGGCGCAGAACCTCACCGACCAACCGTACTTCGTCTACACCGGCAACCGCTCCTACAACGCCCAGTACGAGGAATACGGCCCGACCTACAAGCTCGGCCTGACCTTCACCCATTTCTAAGTCCCGGGCCCTTGCCCGACTGCACCTCCAAGGATTGTGATGAGCACTGTATCGACCGCAAGAAACCGCCTGCTGGCCCTGTGCATTGGCTTGACCTGTGGCGCCGCCCTGGCGGCCCCCAGCGTGCCGGGCCTGACCCTCAAGCCCTGGGCCGAGCAGACCCCGGGCGTTACCGGCCTGGGTTTTGTGCCCGTCGGCACAGGCGCCGACCGGCTGCTGGCCAGCGAGCGCGAAGGCCTGTTGCTGGTGGATGACCAGGGCCGCCAGCTGGCCCGCTTCAAGGGCTCGTTCAACGGCCTGGACAGCCGCGCCGCCGGCCAGCAACTGCTGGTGGCCAGCCTCGACAACCAGCGCCAGCAGGCGCTGCTGCTGAGCCTCGACCCGGCCAGCCGCACCTGGGGCCAGCCGCTGTACCTGCCCACTCGGGACTACCCGGTCAACGGCCTGTGCCTGTACCGCGACGAGGCCAGCAACCTGTTCCTGTTCCTGGTGGGCGAGGAGGGCAAGGGCGAGCAGTGGCTGGTGGGCCACGGCGCGCAACTGAGCGCCGAGCCGCAGCGGGTGCGCGGCCTGCCGCTGCCGCCGGAGGCCAAGTTCTGCCAGGTGGACGACGCCGCCCAGCAACTGCTGGTCAATGAGCAGAACGTTGGCTGGTGGGCCTACCCGGCCCATGCCGAAGCCGACACCGCGCGCCAGCCGGTGGCCCTGCGCGCGCCCTTCGGCGACATCAAGAAGAGCGCCGGGGCCATGGCCCTGGTGCCGGGCGGGGTGCTGGGCCTGGACCCGAAAGCCGCGCAACTGCACCTCTATCAGCAGCAGGAACAAGGCTGGCTGGCCCAGGCCACGCTGCCCCTGGCCGGCCTCAAGGAACCGGAAAACATCGCCCTGCGCGCCAGCGCCAAGGGCCTGCAAGTGCTGCTGCGCGACGATGAAGACGGGCGCCTGTACCAGGGCCAGTTGAACTGGCAGGCCACCCCGCTGGCCCTGCCGCCGGTATTGCCCACGGTGCAGGCGGCGGTGCAGAGCGAACCGGTGGGGCGCCAGGGCGATGCCGCCGATGACCCGGCGATCTGGGTCCACCCGCAGCAGCCGTCCCTGAGCCGGGTGCTGGGCACCAACAAGAAGCAGGGCCTGCTGGCCTACGACCTGCAGGGCAAGCTGTTGCAGGAGCTGGCGGTGGGCCGGCTGAACAACGTCGACGTGCGCCCCAACTTCAAGCTGGGCCAGCAGACCGTGGACCTGGCCGTGGCCAGCAACCGCGACCGCAACAGCCTCAGCCTGTTCGCCATCGACCGCGCCAGCGGCGAGCTGCGCGAGGCCGGGGAGATCCCCACGCCGCTCAAGGCCATCTACGGCCTGTGCCTGTTCCAGCCGGCCAGCGGCGAGATCTATGCGATTGCCAACGACAAGGACGGCACCTTCGTCCAGTACCGCCTGAGCGCGCCGTCCGGCAGCGCCCAGGGCGAGCTGGTGCGCCAGTTCAAGGTGGCCAGCCAGCCCGAAGGTTGCGTCGCCGATGACCAGCGCCAGCGCCTGTTCCTCGGGGAAGAGGACGTCGGCGTCTGGGCCCTGGACGCCCGCCCCGAGCAGCCGGCGACCCTGCACAGCGTGATCAAGGTCGGCGGCCTGTTGCAGGCCGATGTCGAGGGCCTGGCCCTGTACCAGAGCAACGCCCGCGACTACCTGGTGATTTCCAGCCAGGGCAACGACAGCTACCTGGTGCTGGACGCCGAGCCACCGTTCGCCTCCCACGGTGCCTTCCGGGTCAGCCTGAATGCCCGGGCGGGGATCGACGGCGCCTCGGAAACCGACGGCCTGGAAGTCACCTCGGCCAACCTCGGCGGGCCCTGGAGCCAGGGCCTGCTGGTGGTCCAGGACGGGCGCAAGCGCATGCCCGAGCAAACCCAGAACTTCAAGTTCGTGCCCTGGGCCGAGGTCACCCAGGCCCTGAAGCTGCCCTGAGCCGGCGGTCATCACCCGGTCATCTGAATGTCATCGAATAGCCCCGCCAGCCCAGGCGGGCACCCGAGAAGGAGTTCCACCATGCAGGCCACACTCGAACACATGAGCATCTGGGGGCTGATCAGCGATGCCAGCCTATTGGTCAAGGCGGTGATGCTGACCTTGCTCCTGGCGTCCTTGCTCAGCTGGTACCTGATCATCCAGCGCGGCGCCGTGCTGCGCGGCTGTGAGCGCCGCTGCAACGCGTTCATCCAGCGCTTTCGCGCCGCGCCCGAGCTGCTGCCGCTGTACCGCGAAGTGGCCCCGCAGACCGATGGCGAAGGCGGCGTGGAGCCGATCTTTGTCGCCGGCTACCAGGAATTTGGCCACCTGCGCGGCCAGTCCGGCGGCGCTGAAGGCGTGCTGGAGGGCGTGGAACGGGCCCTGTACGTGGCCATCAGCGAGCAGGAAACCCGCCTGGAACAGGGCCTGCAGTTTCTCGCCACGGTGGGCTCGGTAAGCCCCTATATCGGCCTGTTCGGCACCGTGTGGGGGATCATGAATTCCTTTCTCGGCCTGTCCCAGGTGCAGCAGGCGACCCTGTCCACCGTGGCCCCGGGCATTGCCGAGGCGCTGATCGCCACCGCCATCGGCCTGTTCGCGGCGATTCCCGCGGTGATCGCCTACAACCGCTTCTCGGCCCGCAGCCAGACCCTGCTGACCCGCTACTACGCCTTTGGCAATGAACTGCAAGTACGCCTGCACCGCACCTTGCAGGGCACCCCGAGCCACCTGGCCGTGGCCGCCTGAGAGAAGGAGCAAGCCGATGTTGACCCGGCCGCAACGCAAGCACGGACCCAAGGCGGAAATGAACGTGGTGCCCTACATCGACGTGATGCTGGTGCTGCTGGTGATCTTCATGGTCACCGCGCCGATGCTCACCCAGGGGGTGAAGATCGAATTGCCCAAGGTCGCCAGTGAAGCCCTGGCCACCGACAGCCGCCAGCAGATCCTCACCCTGTCGGTGCAGGCCGGCGGCGGCTATTACTGGAACCTGGGCAGCGAACTGGACACCCGAAACCACACCGACAGCGCCGTGGACCTGGAGCAGATGCGCGCCAAGGTGGCCCAGGTGATTGCCCAGCGCGGCGACACCCAGGTGTACATCCGCGCCGACCAGGACGCCGCCTATTCCAGCGTGGTGGCGGCCATGGCCGCGTTGCAGCAGGGCGGGGTGCACAACCTGGGGCTGGTGACCGAGGCCCCGCAATGACGGCGATGATCATGCACAACCCCACCGCGATGCCCCTGCGGTCCGAGGCATCCGGCTTCTGGCGCAACAGCCTGGCGGCGACCCTGGCCCTGGCCCTGCACGCCGGGGTGCTGGCGGCGCTGGTGCTGGGCTGGTCGGTGGACAAGCCGCAGGTCGAGACGCCGGCGGTACTGACCACTCAACTGGTGATGCTGGCGCCAGCTGTGGCCCCCGCGCAACCGCTGCCAGCACTGGCCGAAGTGGCACCACCGGCGCCACCAGCGCCCGCAGCACCGCCCGCGGCTGCGCTGGAGCCTCCCAAGCCCCGGGTGGATCCCCAGGCGCAGGCGCAGAAGCTGGAGCAGGCGGCCCTGGCGCGCAAGCGGGTGGAAGACAAGAAACGTGAGCAGCTGCAAGAGCAGCAGCGCCAGCAGCGCGAGCGCCTGGACGCCGAACAGCGCCAGCGCGATGCCGAGCAACGCCTGGCCCAGGAGCAAGCCCAGGCCCAGCGCGCCGAACAGGCGCGGCTGGCCGCCGAGCGCGGGCGCCAGCAGGCGGCCCAGGCCGCCGCCGACAGCCGCCAGTACCAGCCCTTGAGCAAGGAGGCTCCGGACTACCCGCAGCGGGCCCTGGACAAGCACCTGGAAGGCGACTGCACCGTGGAATACAGCGTCAACCCCCAGGGCCGGGTGGAGAACCCCAAGGTCATCGACGGTTGCCATCCGCTGTTCATGCGCCCGTCCCTGGCGGCGGTGGCGACCTTCCGCTATCAGCCACGGCTGATCGACGGCCGGGCGGTGACGGTACCAGCGGTGCGCAACACCTTTCACTATCGGATCCAGTAGGGGCGCTCCGGCGTTGCCCGCCGGCGCCGGGGCGCGCTTCCCTGGCGGGCCGGGTGGCCCCTTGGCGCAGGCAGGACCTGCGCTGTTCGCGTCTGCTGCCGCTGCGTTGCGCAACGGCACTGACGCCTGCCTCGCACAGCGGTAAACTCCCCGCCTTTATTCAGGAGTTCCCATGAGTTACTACCAGCCCGGCATCCTCGCTGCACCCGTTCCGTCCCAGGCCCGTCACCTGTTCTTTGCCCTCGAATCCATCGAGGCGTTGCCCCAGGCCCTCGACCAGTTGCTGGCACGGGTGGATGGCGCAACGGCGGTGGCAGGCTTTGGCGCTTCCCTGGTCAAGGCCCTGGGCGCCCGGGTGCAAGGGCTCAAGGCGTTCCCGGCGCTGACCGGCGTCGGCGTCGACAACCCGTCGACCCAGCACGCGCTGTGGGTCTGGCTGCACGGTGATGATCGCGGCGAACTGCTGCACCGCGGCAACGAACTGGCGGCGGCCCTGGCCCCGGCCTTGCGCCTGGTCGGCATGAACGAAACCTTCCGCCACAAGACCGGCCACGACCTGACCGGTTACGAAGACGGCACCGAAAACCCCCAGGATGAAGCCGCCGCGGCCGCCGCACTGGCCGAGGGTGAAGACGGCCTGCGCGGAGGCAGCTTTGCCGCGATCCAGCAGTGGCAGCACGACTTCAAGGGCTTTGCCGCGATGCACCAGCAAGAGCGCGACCACATCATCGGCCGGCGCCTAAGCGACAACGAAGAACTGGACGACGCGCCGGAGTCGGCCCACGTCAAGCGCACCGCCCAGGAAAGCTTCACCCCGGAGGCCTTCATGGTGCGTCGCTCGATGCCGTGGATCGAAGGTGAGAACGGCGGCCTGATGTTCCTCGCCTTCGGTCACAGCCTGAACGCCTTCGAAGTCCAACTGCGGCGCATGAGCGGCCTGGAAGACGGCATCGTCGACGGCCTGTACCGCATGAGCCGGCCGATCACCGGTGGCTACTACTGGTGCCCGCCGCTGCACAACGGCCAGCTCGACCTGCGCGCGCTGCAAGCGGCGAAATGAACGCCGGGGCCGAGCCGCTGCGTACCGTGCGCTGGGGCATGATCGGCTGCGGCAGCGTCACCGAGCGCAAGAGCGGCCCGGCCTTCTACAAGGTCCCGGGGTCGGCGCTGGTGGCGGTGATGGGGCGCCGTGTCGAGGCGGTGCGCGATTACGCGCAGCGCCACGGCATTGCCCGCAGCTACACCGATGCCCAGGCCCTGATCGACGACCCCGAGGTGGACGCGGTGTACATCGCCACGCCCCCCGACAGCCATTACGCCTACAGCCTGCAAGTGGCCGCCGCCGGCAAGCATTGCTGCGTGGAAAAGCCCATGGCCCTGCATGCCGGGCAAAGCCTGGCCATGCAGCAGGCCTTCGAGCAGGCCGGGCTGCACCTGTTCGTGGCCTACTACCGGCGTTCCCTGCCGCGCTTTGCCAAGGTGCGGCAATGGCTGGCGGACGGGCGCATCGGCGAGGTCCGGCACCTGCACTGGAGCCTGAGCAAGGCCGCCTCCGAGGCCGACCGCAGCGGCGCGGCCAACTGGCGGACCGATCCACGGATTGCCGGTGGCGGTTATTTCGCCGACCTGGCCAGCCATGGCCTGGACCTGTTCCAGTACCTGCTGGGCGATATCGTCGAAGTGGCCGGCATCAGCACCCGCCAGGCCGGGCTGTATGCCGCCGAGGACGCGGTCAGCGCCAGCTGGCGCTTCGCCTGTGGGGCCCTGGGCAGCGGCGCCTGGAACTTCGTCGCCGACCGCCGGGTGGACCGGGTGGAAATCATCGGCAGCCAGGGGCGCATCGGCTTTTCCGTATTCGACGAGCATCCGCTGCAACTTGAAGCCCAAGAGCCCCTGAGCCTGTTCATCGAACACCCCGAGCACATCCAGTGGCATCACGTGCAGGGCATGAACGCCCATATCCGCGGCCAGGCCCGGCACCCGGCCCTGGCCAGTGAAGCCCTGAAGACCGATTGGGTGATGGACCGGATTCTGCAGCGCGGCTGATCCCGGGGCGCCTGCCTTTCGGGCTGCTTCCCCGGCAAGCCGGCTCCTGCGGGGGGGGCGATCATTGGGCAGGCAGGTGCAACTGAACGTCCATGGCGTCATGCAGCAACCTGACCACTTCGATCAGGCTCTCATCGATCACTCGATAAAACAGGACATGTCGTGGTTTCTTGACCTGGGCTTGAGGGGGCCGGGAGTGTTGGCGGGAATGGAACAGGTGGTAGCTGCGAAGGCCCGGTGCGATGTCGTCACGCTCGTGGCTGCCAACGTGCTGTGGGTTGCTGGCGAGATCGTGCAGGGCTCGCAGGATCAAGGCCTGATAGCGGACCCGGGCCGCTTCGCCAAAGTGCCTTTGGGAAAACCGCAGTGCGTCGACGATGTCGGTTCGGGCTGCATTGGAGATCCGGTACTGGACCATCTCAGTGTTTCTCTTGATCCGTGGCGACCGCTTCCAGTCCCAGCTCATCCAGGTATTGCTGCAGGTTTTCTTCCCGCACCTGGCTGAAGCGTCCTTGTTGCAGGTCCGCGATACCGATCGCAGTGGCTTGGCGCAATGCCTCGACTTTCGCCGCGTCCTCGGCAACCCGTTGTTCCAGCAGACGCAAACCTTCGCGCATGACCTCGCTGGCGTTCTGATAGCGACCGGATTTGACCAGGTTGTTGATGAGCTGCTCTTGGTGGGCGGTGAGGACAACGTTTCGCGTTGGCATGCCGTGCTCCTGGGCTGGGCGTGTGAGGAAGGGCGTTGGCATATTATGCCAGTTGGCGGCCGGATTCAGCCTTGAAGGGCGCTTGACGACCGGTGGCTGAGGGCGTTCATCGACTTCTACGCTGGTTTCCTGGCAGGACTGATTGGCGGTTCTTGTCAGATAAATCTGAGAGGAGTACAAATGTACTCCATGACGACTTTATCTCCCCGCCGCAGTGCCATCCTGACCTTTATCCGCGAACGCATCGCCGATCACGGCCAGCCCCCGAGCCTCGCTGAAATCAGCGAGGCTTTTGGTTTCGCCTCGCGCAGCGTGGCGCGCAAGCATGTGCTGGCGTTGACCGAGGCCGGGTTTATCGAGGTCAACCCGCATCAGGCCCGGGGCATTCGCCTGCTCAATCAGCCGCGGCGTCCGGAGCTGCTGGAGATCCCGGTGCTGGGGCGGGTGGCCGCCGGTGCGCCGATTGGCGTCGATGCAGAAATCCACGGCCAGTTGTGGCTGGACCCGGGGATGTTCTCCCGCACTCCGGATTACCTGCTGCGGGTCCAGGGCGACTCGATGATCGATGACGGCATCCTCGACGGCGATCTGGTGGCGGTGCGCCGCAGCAGCGAGGTGCGCAACGGCCAGACGGTGATCGCTCGCCTCGACGGCGAGGTGACCATCAAGCGTTTCGAGCGCAAGGGGCAGGGCATTCGCCTGTTGCCGCGCAACCCGGCCTACCAGCCGATCGAGGTTACGGACGACCACGAACTGTTTATCGAAGGTGTGTTCTGCGGTCTGGTGAGGCCAGGCTGATGGGCGCCGTGGTCGCACTGGATGCCCTGTTCAATGGCGGACGGGTATGGAAAGGCCGCCCGGCGGCCGCGCCGGCCAGCTTGCAGCCGACGGGGCATGCCGCCCTGGATGCGGTGCTGCCCACCGGCGGCTGGCCGGAGGCGGCGCTGACGGAAATCCTCATCGCCGCCCAGGGCCTGGGCGAGCTGCAGTTGCTGTGGCCGAGCCTGGCGCGGCTGAGCGCGGCGGGGGAGCGCATCGTGCTGGTGGCGCCACCGTTCGTGCCCTATCCCCAGGCCTGGCAGAACGCCGGGGTGGATGTGCGCCAGTTGTCGATCATCCAGGCCGGGGAGCGCGATGCCTTGTGGGCCGCCGAGCAGTGCCTGCGTTCCGGCAGTTGCGGCGCGGTGCTGTGCTGGCCGCGGCAGGTCGACGACCGCGCCTTGCGGCGCCTGCAGGTGGCGGCGGAAAGCGGCCAGACCCTGGCCTTCGCCTACCGGCCCCTGGACGCCGCGCACAACCCGTCGCCGGCGGCCCTGAGGATCAGCGTGCAGGGCCGCCCCGTGCAGTTGCGGGTGCTCAAGTGCCGGGGCGGACTGGCCCATCCGGCGCCTATTGCCTGGCCCGCCGGGCACTGAGGTTGGCATGCGTTGGGTGTGCATCCTGTTCCCGCAATTGGCGCTGGACGCCGTGCTGCGTCAGCGCGCCGAACCCGAGGCGCCGCTGGCGCTGCTCAGTGGCAGCCCGCAGCGCCGGGTGATCCAGGCGGTGAACGGCGCCGCCCGCGAGCTGGGCCTGCGCCCGGGGCAATCGCTGACCGCCGCCCAGGCCCTGACCAAGGCCTTTGCCAGCGCCGAATACGACCCCCGGCAGATCGAGCACTGGCAGCAGTTCCTTGCCGCCTGGGCCTATGGCTTCAGCTCCCAGGTCAGCGTTGCCTACCCCCGTACCCTGGTGCTGGAGATCGAATCCAGCCTGGGCCTGTTTGGCCCCTGGCCGCAGCTGGAAGCGCGTCTGCGCCGGGAGTTGCAGGCCCTGGGCTTTCGCCATCGGATCGTCGCCGCGCCCAATCCGGCGGCGGCCCGGGTCCTGGCCAATGCCTATGACGGCTTGGCGGTGGCCGATTGCGCGGCCCTGGTCCAGGCCCTGGGGGCCATGCCCATCGAGCGCCTGGGGCTGGCCCCGGAGCAGGCCACGGCCCTGTCGCGCATGGGGGTGCGCAGCTTCCAGCAACTGCGCGAGCTGCCCCGGTCCAGTCTGGCCCGGCGCTTTGACGGCCGCTTGCTCAAGCACCTGGACACCTTGCTCGGCGAGCGTCCGCTGGGGCTGGCCTTTTACCAGCCGCCAGACCGTTTCGACCTGCGCATCGAGCTGAATTTCGATGTGCTGTCCCATCAGGCGCTGCTGTTTCCCCTGCGCCGCCTGACCGCCGACCTGGCGGCCTTTCTCTGTGGCCGCGACAGCGGGGTGCAGCGTTTCGCCCTGCACCTGGAGCATGCCGAAGGCGCCGACACCCTGATCCCGGTGGGGCTGCTCAGCGCCGAGCGCGACCCGGCGATGCTGTTCGAACTGGCCCGCGGGCGCCTGGAGCAGATCCAGGTGCCGGCGCCGGTGCGCAACCTGCGGTTGGTGGCCGAGGATCTGCCGCTGTTCGTGCCCCGGCACACGGAACTGTTCGACGAGCGCCCGCAGCAGAACCTGCCCTGGGAACAGTTGCGCGAACGCCTGCGGGCACGCCTGGGGGATGACGCGGTGCAGGGCCTGGGGCATCGCGCCGATCATCGCCCGGAGCGCAGTTGGCAGGCGCAGAGCGATTCGCAACCGTGTCCGGCCAACCCCGGCTTGCGTCGTCCCGGCTGGCTGTTCACTGAACCCCAGGCCCTGAACGAAGGCAGCGTGCGGGTTCTCATGGGGCCGGAGCGCATCGAGTCCGGCTGGTGGGACGGCGCCGATGTGCGCCGCGACTATTACCTGATCGAAACTGCGGCCGGCCAGCAGGGCTGGGCCTATCGTCAGGTCGGCGAGCCCGGGCCCTTGCTCCTGCAAGGCTGGTTCGCATGAGCGCCTACGCCGAGCTGCACTGCCTGTCCAACTTCAGTTTCCAGCGCGGCGCCTCCAGTGCCGCCGAATTGTTCCAGCGCGCCGCGGCCCTGGGCTACCAGGCCCTGGCGATCACCGACGAATGCACCCTGGCGGGCATCGTCCGCGCCTGGCAGGCCTCTCGCGACAGTGGCCTGAAGCTGATCGTCGGCAGTGAAATGCGCGTCGAGGACGGCCCGCGCCTGGTGCTGCTGGTGGAAGACCTGGCGGGTTACCAGGGCCTGTGCCGGTTGATCACCCGGGCCCGGCGCCGGGCCGAGAAGGGCAGTTATCGCCTGCTGCGCGAGGACTTCGCCGAACCCTTGCCGGGGCTGCTGGCCCTGTGGCTGGCGGACGATGGCCCGGCGCCGGAGCACGGCCACTGGCTGCGCCAGATATTCCCCGAGCGCCTGTGGCTGGCGCTGGAGCTGCATTGCGGCCAGGACGATGCCCGGCGCCTGCAACAGCAACAGGCCCTGGCCCGGCAACTGGGGCTGCCGGCCGTGGCCTGTGGCGATGTGCACATGCATGTGCGCGGGCGCCGGGCGCTGCAGGACACCATGACCGCGATCCGCCATCACCTGCCGGTGGCCGAGGCCGGGCAGCGCCTGTTCGCCAATGGCGAGCGTCACCTGCGGCCGATCGCGGTGCTGCAAGGCCTGTACCCGCCAGCCCTGCTCGACGAGTCGCTGGTCATCGCCGGGCGCTGCGCTTTCGACCTCGGCCAACTGCGCTACCAATACCCCCGGGAGCTGGTGCCCGAGGGCCACGATGCCGGGTCCTGGCTGCGGGTGCTGACCCAGCGCGGCATTCTGCGGCGCTGGCCGAACGGGGCCCGGGCCGAGGTGCTGCAACAGATCGAGCATGAGCTGACGTTGATCAGCGACCTGGGCTACGAGAGTTACTTCCTCACCGTGCACGACATCGTCGACTTCGCCCGGCGCCAGCACATTCTCTGCCAGGGCCGCGGTTCGGCGGCCAACTCGGTGGTGTGTTTTGCCCTCGGCATCACCGAGATCGACCCGGACCGCTCGACCCTGCTGTTCGAGCGCTTTTTGTCGCGCGAACGCAACGAGCCGCCGGACATCGACGTCGACTTCGAACACGAGCGCCGCGAAGAGGTGCTGCAGTACGTGTTCCAGCGTTACGGCCGGCACCGGGCGGCGCTGACCGCGGTGGTCAGCACCTACCACGGCGCCGGGGCGGTGCGCGATGTGGCCAAGGCCCTGGGCCTGCCGCCGGATCAGGTCAACGCCCTGGCCGACTGCTGCGGTCGTTGGAGCGATACGCCACCCAGCGTCGAGCGCCTGCAGGAGGCCGGGTTCGATCCCGAGAGTCCGGTGCTGCGCCGGGTCCTGAGCCTGACCGGGCAGTTGATCGGCTTTCCCCGGCACCTGTCCCAGCACCCCGGCGGCTTCGTGATTTCCGAGCAGCCCCTGGACCACCTGGTGCCGGTGGAGAACGCGACCATGGCCGAGCGCACGGTGATCCAGTGGGACAAGGACGACCTGGACATGGTCGGCCTGCTCAAGGTGGACATCCTCGCCCTGGGCATGCTCAGCGCCATCCGTCGTTGCTTCGACCTGATCCACGGTTACCGCGGCCAGCGCTACAGCCTCGCCAGCATTCCGCCCGAAGACCCCGCCACCTATGAAATGATCGGCCGCGCCGACACCATCGGCGTGTTCCAGATCGAGTCCCGGGCGCAGATGTCGATGCTGCCCCGGCTCAAGCCGCAGAACTTCTACGACCTGGTGATCGAGGTGGCCATCGTCCGCCCCGGGCCGATCCAGGGCGGCATGGTCCATCCCTACCTGCGCCGGCGTAACCGTGAAGAGCCGGAGACCTATCCGTCGCCGAAGTTGGAAGCGGTGCTCAAGCGCACCCTGGGGGTGCCCTTGTTCCAGGAGCAGGTGATGCAGATCGCGATTGTCGCCGCCGACTACACCCCGGGCGAGGCCGATCAGTTGCGCCGTTCCATGGCCGCCTGGAAGCGCCACGGCGGCCTGGAACCGCACCGCGAACGGCTGCGCCAGGGCATGCGCAAGAACGATTACAGCGACGAGTTCGCGGCGCAGATCTTCGAGCAGATCAAGGGCTTTGGCAGCTACGGCTTTCCCGAATCCCATGCCGCCAGCTTTGCCTTGCTGACCTATGCCAGTTGCTGGCTCAAGTGCCACGAACCTGCGGCCTTCGCCTGCGCCCTGATCAACAGCTGGCCCATGGGGTTCTACAGCCCGGACCAGATCCTCCAGGATGCCCGGCGCCACGGTTTGCAGATTTTGCCGGTGGATGTGAGCGCCAGTGACTGGGACTGCAGCCTGGAGCCTGAACGGGGCCTGTGCGGGCAGCCGGCCCTGCGCCTGGGGCTGCGCATGATCAAGGGCTTTCGCGAGGACGATGCCCGGCGCATCGAGCGTGCCCGCCGGCAACGGGCCTTTGTCGATATCGCCGACCTGGGCGAGCGCGCCCGCCTGGATCTCCGGGCCCAGGAGCTGCTGGCGGATGCCGGCGCTCTGCGGGCGCTGGCCGGGGATCGCTACCGGGCGCGCTGGGAAGTGGCCGGGGTGGAGAAGCAACTGGGGCTGTTCGCCGATCTGCCACGCCAGCAAGAGGCCCCGGTGAACCTGCCCCGGCCCAGCGTCGGCGAAGACCTGCAGGCCGATTACCACAGCCTCGGCACCACCCTGGGGCCCCATCCCCTGGCGCTGCTGCGGGCGCAGCTCAAGGCCCGGCGCTGCCGCAGTTCCCGCGAGTTGCTGGCGGTGGAGCACGGGCGTTCGGTGAGCGTGGCCGGGCTGGTCACCGGACGCCAGCGCCCGGGCACCGCCAGCGGGGTGACCTTCGTCACCCTCGAAGACGAGTTCGGCAACGTCAATGTGGTGGTCTGGCGCGACCTGGCCGAACGCCAGCGCCGGGTGCTGGTGGGGTCGCAGTTGCTCAAGGTCGACGGCACCCTGGAAGCCGAAGGCGAAGTGCGCCACCTGATTGCCGGGCGCCTGACGGATCTGAGCCCGTTGCTGGATGGCATCAGCGTGCGCAGCCGGGATTTTCGCTGAGGGATCAGGCACTTGCCCGACGTGCTCGGGCGGGCCGGGGAATCAAGCAGTCAATGCGCTGGCGCCAAGGTTTTTTATTCCTTTTCGGCATGATGGCGCTTTGGCATAATCGCCGCCGATGATGCCCCCTGCATCAAGTTTCAGAACGTCCCACCGATGCTTTTCGAGCCCGCACTGACTGGGGCCGCAGGTGTGCGGCAGGGCGCAAGTGCATCTAGACAGTGCACCCGAATGGATACTCAAAAAGGAACCTGGAGTGAGAGTGATCTCGAAGTTGATGTTGTCCGCTGCAGCACTGGCCGTGCTGGCGGGCATGAGCGGTTGTGCCACCGAAAGCTCCCGCGCCTTGCCGGTGGAAAAGGTCCAGAGCGCCAGTCAGGCGTGGACCGGGGCCCGGGTGCCGATGGCGGTGGGCAAGTTCGATAACCGGTCCAGCTACATGCGCGGGATCTTCTCCGACGGCGTCGACCGCCTCGGCGGCCAGGCCAAGACCATCCTCATCACCCACCTGCAGCAGACCAACCGTTTCAACGTGCTGGACCGCGACAACATGGGCGAGATCCAGCAGGAAGCGGCGCTCAAGGGCCAGGCGCAGAAGCTCAAGGGCGCGGATTTCGTGGTCACCGGCGACGTCACCGAGTTCGGCCGCAAGGAAACCGGCGACCACCAGCTGTTCGGCATTCTCGGCCGTGGCAAGACCCAGGTGGCCTACGCCAAGGTGGCGCTGAACATCGTCAATATCAGCACCTCCGAAGTGGTCTATTCGACCCAGGGCGCCGGCGAGTACGCGCTGTCCAACCGTGAAGTGATCGGCTTTGGCGGCACCGCTTCCTACGATTCGACCCTCAACGGCAAGGTGCTGGACCTGGCCATGCGCGAGGCGGTCAACCGCATGGTCGAAGCCATCGATACCGGGGCCTGGAAACCCGGCCGCTGATCAACACTGCTGACAGGGAGAAGTAAGCATGTTCAAGACAATCACCGCGCGGCCACTGCTGGCCGGCGCTTTGCTGGGTTGCGTGTTGCTGGCCGGTTGCAGCGGGCCGAAGACGCTGTACCAGTGGGAAACCTACCAGGCCCAGACCTACGAATACTTCAAGGGCGAGGAAGCCCGCGAGGCCCAGGTCGAGGCGCTGGAGCGCGACCTGCAGAAGATCAAGTCCACCGGCAAGGCGGTGCCGCCGGGTTACCACGCGCACCTGGGCATGCTCTATGCGGGCCTGGGCAAGGATGACCAGATGGTGCAGCAGTTCAATACCGAGAAGGCGCTGTTTCCCGAGTCCGCCTCGTACATGGACTTTCTGTTGAAGAACGCCAAGCAGGGAGCCGCCCAATGAACTTCACCACCTTGCGCAACCTCCTGGGCCTGTTGAGCGTCAGCCTGCTGGTGGGCTGCGCCGCGCCCAAGACCGTGGACTACTCGGCCTACAAGCAGGCCCGGCCGAAGTCGATCCTGGTGCTGCCGCCGCTCAATGAGTCACCGGACGTCAAGGCCACCTACAGCATGCTGTCCCAGGTGACCTTTCCCCTGGCCGAAGCCGGTTACTACGTGATGCCGATTGCCGTGGTGGATGAAACCTTCCGCCACAACGGCCTGACCAACCCGGCGGACATCCACGGCCTGTCGCCGGCCAAGCTCAACCAGATCTTCGGCGCCGACGCCGGGCTGTACATCACGGTCAAGGAATACGGCACCAGCTACATGCTGATCAGCAGCGAGACGGTGGTCACCGCCAGCGCCACCCTGGTCGATCTCAAGACCGGCACCACCCTGTGGACCGGCAGCGCCCGGGCTTCCAGCGAGGAGGGCAACAATGGCAACAACGGTGGCCTGGTGGGCATGCTGATCACCGCCGCGGTAAAGCAGATCATCAACACCAGCACCGACGCCGGACACCCGATCGCCGGCATCACCAGCCAGCGCCTGCTGTCGGCCGGGCAACGCACCGGTCTGCTGTACGGTCCGCGCTCGCCGAAATACGGCACCGACTGAGGTCCTGGCGGGCGGGCAATCCGCCTGTGCTCGGAGGGCGCCTGCGGGCGTCCTCCCGGACCGGACGGCATCGCCTATCCTGTGCTTTGCGGTCCGCCCCGGGGCGGCTGAACGAGGCGGCGGCCATTTCCGTGAAACCATCGGCAGCGGCTGTGCTCAAAGGCTCTGGAGGCTGTGCTGCAACCTCTTGAAAATCCATGCCGTATCACGTTTTTCGCAGAGTCCGTTCATGCCGTTCTTATCAGATCATCACGGGTGCCAAGGGTGGAAAGGCGAGATGGCCGAACGCATCCGGGCCTTCGACTGGTCCGTCACCAGCCTGGGTTCATTGCGCAACTGGAGCCACAGCCTGCGCAGCACGGTGCAGCTGATGCTCGGCTCGCCGGTGCCGATGGTGATGCTCTGGGGCCCTCTGGGCTACATGATCTACAACGATGCCTACGCGGTGTTTGCCGGCGGCCGCCATCCCTATCTGCTGGGCTGTGCGGTGGAGCTGGGGTGGCCGGAAGTGGCCGAGTTCAATCGCGGGGTGATGAGCACCTGCCTCAGTGGCGGCACCTTGTCCTATCGCAACAAGGAGCTGGTGCTGCTGCGCAACGGCGAGCCGGAAAACGTCTGGCTGGACCTCTATTACAGCCCGGTGGCCGGCGACAACCAGGCGCCGGCCGGGGTGATCGCCATCGTCGTGGAAACCACCGCCCATGTGATTTCCGAACAGCGCCGGCAGGCCGCCGAGGACAACCTGCGGCAGATGGCGCGCAGTCTCGAACAGCGGGTACTGGAGGAGGTCAACGCCCGTCTGGCCGCCGAAGAGCAGTTGCGCCAGTCGCAGAAGCTCGAAGCCATCGGCGGTCTTACCGGCGGTGTGGCCCATGACTTCAACAACCTGTTGCAGGTGATCGCCGGCAACCTGCACCTGCTGGCCCGGCACGAGCCGGACAACGGCAATGTGCAGCGCCGCACCCGTGCCGCGCTGACGGCGGTGGAGCGGGGGGCCAAGCTGTCGGCCCAGTTGCTGGCCTTCGCCCGGCGCCAGCCGCTGTCACCGGCGCTGTACGATCCCCGGGAGCTGGATCGGGGGCTGGCTGACCTGTTGCAGCGGGCCCTGGGGGAAACCATTCGCCTGCAGGTGCAACTGCCCGCCGAGCCCTGGTGCATCCATGTGGATCGCCACCAGCTGGAAAATGCCGTGCTCAACCTGGCGATCAACGCCCGGGATGCCATGGCCGGCGAGGGCACCATCGGCATCAGCGTCGAGAATCTGCTGCTGGATCAGACGTTCTGCGCCGGCAAGGACCTGAGCCCCGGCCAGTACCTGCGGCTGACGGTGGCTGACAGCGGTGGCGGCATGTCCGCCGAGGTGCTCAAGCAGGCCTTCGAGCCGTTCTTCACCACCAAGACCGACGGCCAGGGCACTGGCCTGGGGCTGAGCATGGTGTTCGGTTTCGTCAAGCAGAGCGGTGGCCATATCGAGATTCTCAGCCACCCGGGGCAGGGCACCAGGGTGCAGATGTACTTTGCCCGCAGCATCGCTGCGCCCGTCTCGCCGGCCGTCGGCCCCGTGCCCCGGGCGAGCGCCGGCCAGGAGCGGATCCTGGTGGTGGAGGACGACAGCGATGTGCGCAGCGCCGCGGTGGAGATGCTCAGGCACGAGGGTTATCAGGTGTGCTCCGCGGCCAGCGGCGATGCCGCCATGCAACTGCTGGCGCAGGGGCTTGCGGTGGACCTGATCTTCACCGACGTGGTGATGCCGGGGCAGATCAAGAGCACCGACCTGGCCACCTGGGCCAGGACCCAGGCGCCGCCGGTCGCGGTGCTGTTCACCTCGGGGCATACCCGGGACATGATCTCGCGCAATCATCAGCTCAGCCCGGATACCCACCTGTTGAGCAAGCCTTATTCCCCCGAGGACCTGAGCGCCATGGTGCGCTCGTTGCTGGGGGGCTGAGCCTTCAGACCGGCGCACCGGGGCATGCCCCGGCACCGCCGGCCCGGCTGCCGATGGCGGCTCGCGCCAGGTGGGTTTGCGTCCCTTTCGATGTCCAACTGCAGGCCGCTTCATGACTTCTTCGTCCCATGCTCCCCGTGATGCCCTGGCGGGCACGCCACCTTCTCACAGCGGCGGTTTTGTCCGGGTGCGCGGCGCCCGCGAGCACAACCTGAAAAATGTCGACGTGGACATTCCCCGGGATGCCCTGGTGGTGTTCTGCGGGGTGTCCGGCTCGGGCAAGTCGTCCCTGGCGTTTTCCACCTTGTATGCCGAGGCCCAGCGGCGCTATTTCGAATCGGTGGCGCCCTATGCCCGGCGCCTGATCGATCAGGTCGGGGTGCCGGATGTCGATCGCATCGACGGCCTGCCGCCGGCGGTGGCCCTGCAACAGCAGCGCGGCACGCCGAGCACGCGTTCCTCGGTGGGCAGCGTGACCACCTTGTCCAGCCTGGTGCGCATGCTCTATTCCCGGGCCGGCAGCTACCCGCCGGGGCAGCCGATGCTCTACGCCGAGGACTTTTCGCCGAACACCCCCCAGGGCGCCTGCCCGGAGTGCCACGGCCTGGGCCGGGTGTATGCCGTCGATGAAGCGAGCATGGTCCCCGATCCTTCGCTGACCATCCGCCAGCGCGCCGTGGCCGCCTGGCCCCTGGCCTGGCAGGGGCAGAACCTGCGGGACATCCTGGTGACCCTGGGCTATGACGTGGACATTCCCTGGCGCGACCTGCCGAAAAAGCAGCGCGAGTGGATTCTCTTCACCGAAGAAACCCCCACGGTGCCGGTGTACGCCGGGCTGACCCCGGAGCAGACCCGCGAGGCCCTCAAGCGCAAGCAGGAGCCCAGCTACATGGGCACCTTCAGCGGCGCCCGGCGCTATGTACTGCACACCTTCACCCACACCATGAGCGCGCTGATGAAAAAGCGCGTGGCGCAGTTCATGCGCGGCAGCCCGTGCCCGCTGTGCGAGGGCAAGCGCCTCAAGCGCGAGGCCCTGGCGGTGACCTTTGCCGGGCTGGATATCGGCGAGCTGGCGCGTTTGCCGTTGCTGCAACTGGCCGAGGTGCTCAGGCCGGTGGCCGCCGCGACTTACCTGGAGCAGGCGGCCGCCGATGATCAGGTGCTGAGCCACGCCCAGACCCGCGCCGCGCGCCAGCAGCGCCATGCCCAGGGCGCCCCGGAGCATCGCGGCGCGCCGGATGTGCGGCACACGCCCAACCTGTCCCCGGAGAAACGCCTGGCCGCGCAACGCATCGCCCAGGACCTGCTGGAGCGGGTCAGCACCCTGACCGATCTGGGGCTGGGCTACCTGGCCCTGGAGCGCAGCACGCCGAGCCTGTCTTCTGGCGAGTTGCAGCGCCTGCGTCTGGCGACCCAGCTGGGCTCGCAGTTGTTCGGGGTGATCTACGTGCTGGACGAGCCTTCGGCGGGCCTGCATCCGGCGGATGCCGAAGCGCTGTTCCAGGCCTTGCAACGGCTCAAGGCCGCCGGCAACTCGCTGTTCGTGGTGGAGCATGACCTGCAGACCCTGCGCCGGGCCGACTGGCTGGTGGACGTGGGGCCGGCGGCCGGCGAGCGCGGCGGTCAGGTGCTGTACAGCGGGCCGCCGGCAGGGTTGGCGGCGATCGAGGCCTCCCCGACCCGGGCCTATCTGTTCGCCGAACAGGCCCCGGCCCGGCGCACCCCGCGCCAGCCCCGGGGCTGGCTACGCCTGGAGGGGGTCAGCCGCAACAACCTCAAGGACCTGGACGCGGCGTTTCCCCTGGGCTGCTTCACCGCGGTGACCGGGGTGTCCGGCTCCGGCAAGTCCA
>Ga0194135_10000503_pt1 | contig 23107 bp, 13 predicted proteins | sample LitLau_LLRF_2013_FD_134024 | JGI IMG/M metagenome (GOLD analysis project Ga0194135, IMG submission 134024) | Freshwater sediment microbial communities in response to fracking from North America - Little Laurel Run_MetaG_LLRF_2013 (version 2) | ecosystem: Environmental > Aquatic > Freshwater >...
GATGTAGTGGGAAAATGCCAAAAATTAATTTTACTCTCTGAAATTTCTCAATTTATTATTCGACTGTAAGTTCTATACCATTATGTAAGTTTTGAAAATACAATACTGTATAATATGTAGACTGCAAAGTAGCGCAAAGAATTATAATATAATATACATAGGAAGGAAGGATTATGTACAGAGTTGATGATGAGAGTTGAAGAGTTGAGATTGAGACAAGCTCATCGTGTTGATTGAGTGATGGTGATGATGAGCTTCGATTCTGGTTAGCATCCTTTTGTGCGATTGCATCACATCTTCCTCATTACCGTGTTCATTGTACTTGATAGATTTATTGAAAACCATTGTGCAGACTATGCAGTTTGTCAAAACCCAATGATACTTTTGGCATAATAAGCAGCGTCACAATTATGCCGTGAGTTATTCAAATTGTAGAAGGTATTCATGGTGTGTACTACACACTGTCAGAGTCACTCTTTGCATTCAAATCAATTTGAAAATGTTAGTAAAGGACTTTTGGCAGTTTTGGCATTCTTATGATAAGATCCCTGCTGGTGGTGGTGATTTTCATTAGTATTTCTTCCTACAACCAGTCTTAAGACGCTTGTCAATATTTTCAGATCTTATGCATTGCATTGGCTGATTGTTGATTGTTGGTTATCTGAAGAAATAACTTTATTCCTAGGACTTTTCATTTTCTCTGTTGTAGTAGGCATGCATTTTTTTCGCAGATTCATTAGATTTTACGAATATTATGTTGCTCCTGACTGGCGCAATGCTCTATTTCATATAAATTAATTTCACTTCTTCTAGCGCATATAGCAGTCAGCTAATAATCGTCCTGAAGTACTTAAATGCTAACCTTAGGAACTCGCATGATGCCGCAGTCTGTCAAATTTACAAGTATCTCTCATAGCCTCATATGTTTCCATTCCTGCACGTAAATGAATGAATATATAGAAACTACTCAGCTCAACGGTGTAGATCTTGTGTGACCCATTCACAGGAATCTGCACCTCTAGTCTTCATTTGCATAAGAGGAAGTGATCTCGTTTAAAATTCATTTGCATCATACAGAAAGTACGGTGGTAGTGGTAGCTGCCTGTAGCCTCAATTACTTTGCTTCCACTTCATACTCATATGCCACCACATAACATCTTTTTAGAACTTTCGGGGTTATCGAATATTTTTGGACGATGGAAGTGCGACCTATTTCCCTACTTCCTAATTATTATATAGCTTTTTTTCTGCATTAAAAATTAGTACCTCACTCAGCTATATAACGCATAAATAATTTCTTCTATATGCGCGTAATCTTTGTACTTCGCTATTATGTTTATAGCTTCACCAGTCAATCTTCTCAGAGACAATATTGTCGCCAGATCGATAAGCTGATCATCGCGTGTTCCTACTTATAAATATGGAAATCTATACAAACTTCCAAACGGACGACAAGTTTAATTTTGTATGTTATGTAAAACAGACTACAATATCAATTAATGTGTCTATCCCGGAGATTTATTGTTTAGTACCTAGTTTAAGCAGTTGAAGTTTATTATCATGTTCTTCCACACAATCGGTTAAAAAATGCTTTTAGAAGAGCTCATAATATTATATCATTTTGCAAGATATTAACGAGTATTTTCGCCGGTCCATTGATTGATAGCTGACGTGAACAGATTCACAAAGTACATCACATATTGTTCTACAAACACTTTGGTCCTGTTCATCCTCATTTCAAAACTCTTTTTTCTCATTTAAGACTACATAATATGTAATATTGAGTTTTCTCTCATCCTTACATAATCTACTCTTTCCAGATCGATCGATACTGCATGGAGTGTATTTACGGCGACATTATTTAATGTTTAAGTTATTCCCAAAGAGCAGATAGGCTGAATAAACATTACAAAGTATGAAGCATATCAAAATGAGAAGCGATACACACAAGAATATGAATACATATTCCACCGGAATACTTCACACTTAAAATATATTATACCGCCTACAAGTGCTCAATAATGTATTCAGTAACACACTTAGCACACTTTGCTTTACGATGCGAAAGCAAAAGCCCTCATATCCACTTACGTAGTTATATGACCTGAAATTCCAATCGATCAGATTTACAGCCTTCCATCCAGAAGGTATCAACAGTTCTATAAGAGTAAGGCTTGATTTAAAACTATATTGTGCATATGAATCATTTGACAATTAGCTCATACTTTCAATCGCCTATCGGATTAAAAATAACATGAGTAATTTCTTAAGAACTACCAGCAACACAAACTACCAAACGTGGACAGGAAATCACCACATTGCTCATATGCACAATAGTACAATTATAGTCTCTTATAATTCTTATGTAAAGAGTTATGAGAGTTCATACTACCATCGAATAAGAATTAGCTACGCGAAAACTACGATGTATTAAATTATGCACGACTCATAGCATTACAGATATTAAAAAGGATGATTCAAAGATAGCATTTTTCAACAAACTCCTTCAAATGTGTATTCACTATTACTTAGGACCTGGTGGGATTGGTGAGGCTTCCTCCAACGCTAGATTTTCGTTAGGAGAATAATATAAAACCTTCGAGAAATAACTGCGGAAGATGATGGCACCTTACTAATATTAATATATATATAGCATCAGCATTGCTGGATTCTGAATTGGTGTTTTACACACATTGAGCCTGAAAAAATATTATCTCTCTCTGAGCTTTTCTATGTATGAATGCCTTGTGGTATTTTGAAGACTTGAAGTCGGTATCAAACAATAGTATTAAATCATAATTGTTTGTAGTATTTTATATGCAAAGCTGCTCTCTGTACTCACTCGGGAGAGAAATATTATATCTATTATATATATGCGAGTTTTCGTTTCTTTATTATTCCTACTAACCCAAAGTGGATATGTGAATGTGAAAAGCGTAATATTGTAAGCATTCACGAATGGTATTACCTCTTTCTATATTATGTATCCTTATCAAGTAAGTGGGAGTTGTTGTTGGGATATCGTGAAAGAAAAACTGTTTTTCATACTCTCGTAGTATTATACATGCATGATGCTATCAAAGGTAACTAAACTACTATTCCGTGCATTCAACAACTGGTGGTTGGCTGCCTTAGCAGTTTGAGTCGTCTATCCTTGAGCTCAGAATAATGCCACAGGTGATTTTGGTCTCGGCAAGTGAACAAGACTCAGTGTAAACTTCACATCTATTCTGTACACAACTGTGCAAGGGTCTTTCAAGCCGGAAAAAAGCGAAAATTGGCTGAAAAGAGTTTGTCCGTTTCCTGTGACCATACATTATATTCCTCGGTGTACATAATATACAGACTTACCTGCAGTAGCAAAGAACTGGAAGCTTCTTGCAAGCAAGCGAACAGATTATTCGGAAGAAACTGATTTTGTGTGTTGAGTGAGTCACACATATAGACACGTATTTCAATGGAAACCTTACCGGAAGACGCTCCAGCGCCTCGACTGTGTCATTTGATAAAGTGGCCTGATTTCGATGGGTATGGATTTAATCTACACGGAGAGAAATCAAAGCCAGGACAATACATAGGGAAAGTTGACAAGGACTCTCCAGCAGACCTTGCAGGGTTGAAAGCGAATGATCGAATCCTTGAAGTCAATGGGACAAATATTTCCAACGAAAACCACAAACAGGTGGTTCAAAGAATAAAAGACATTCCTAATGAGACAAAGCTATTGGTCATTGACGAAAAGGCTGACCAATATTACAAAGCTAGAAACATCATCGTTAGGGGAACCCTTAGCAATGTGGAATACCTTGTAACTCCAGTCCCTCGGCCCAATAGTACTTCTATTGAGTTAACTCACGTGGATAATGTGACCTTAGATAATGGGTCGATCCAATCTGAGGATCAAGACGACGGTAGAGCAACAAATGTATCGGATAGTCACTCTGGATCTGGATCATCTTCCCCTGTAAGTCTCTCTCATGTTTATTACGAGCACGCAAATCATAATTATTATTACTCATCTAATGCTTCATTAGTAGTAGTTGCAGGAAGAGTTATTTCGGTTTCTCCAGTTAAGGTTACAACAATAGTTATGCATTCATGAGGAAGGCTATTTCTGCATGATTTTGCCTTGAATTCCACAACGTAGCGTGGGATTGCAATTACAAATGTTCACATGAAATGAATCGAGTTTTCATTGTTCTTATGAGAAATCATAGTTAATTTTACGTAATATCGTCAATTTAAGTAAAGCACTTGAATAATGAAAATGGTTGAGTAAATGTTTGCTCTGCCCTTCTCGTCACAATATGGCTTAGCTAAGGAATCCACTTATACATATATATATAGTGTGTGTGTGTGTTGATAGAATATCAACTGAAGAATTGCAATCACAGACCAAAATGCAACCTTCTTCTATTCTTGTGCAGATGAGTCTCTTGAATATCACACAGAGAATGAGGCTTTGATTGACTCCTATTGTTTATCACTTCACCTGTGCAAATGAGGACACATATTCACAATTCCCTTGTCTCTACTTCACAGAATCATTCATCTTCACATGCAATCATCGTGTAACACTCGATTGCTGGTGTGTTCCCTAAATATAAAGAGTTATATAACGGTGTCAACTCTCGCTTTCTGGTTCTTCAGCCCTCTTCTATGTAGCTTTTTTGTGTAGATAATAGGCAATAGTGTACGTTAAGCTCGTAGTATTTTTCGTTCTAAATTCCTTCACAGATCAAAAAATTAGCCATTTATTAAGGGTTATTTGCCAAAGCACTTTTTGATAGCGTGCAAATGAAGTACCTTTTATTAGGAAACTCCAGATAGCTCAAATTCATTTAAAAAAAATAGCATTTCATTAATTAATTAACTCTAATTTAGTCGTTTATATCTCGAAAAATATGAATAGTTTAATTGCTTCACAAATGTTACATCACATGCTATAAAGATAGATGCAGCACAGAATATGGATAGTTAGGGCTTGTGACACTTTCTTTTTTCATGTCTGTTACTTTTCAAGGTTTCAACCGTTGCATAAAAGTTCAGAGAGGCGTTTATGAGTAAATTAAATGTATCGAAATCGATGAATCACGTGAACATATAGGTTCAAAAGACCTTACTGGTTGAATACATCTGATCGTTTGGAGTTTAGAATAGGATTAAGATGGTATATGTAGTTAAATAAGGAACTCTACTGATGACTTAGTTAGATCAAGCAGAGATTCAGTTACCTCCACAATACTTTACAATACAATTCATGCATATGAAAAGAGAGCGTCGAGTTGTAGGCGTATTTTTAAAGACTTTTGTCTCTTGAAGAATTTGAATCTCGATTAAATCGCTCTCAGCAATCCTTTGTCTGATGGAATTCACCAATTAATCAGTATATTGCTGATCGATTCGAATGCTCTTAAACTGTAGTTCAAAGTTTTACCTGCTACATGAATGTCTACAAATTACCATACAACAATCATTTTAAGCAAGTAACTGTATTCAATAGCACATTTTCTATATACGTGAGATGCAATAAATATGATACGACAGATTCGTGTTAGTTCCCAAATCCAGCGATTTCAATCTTTAAAAAGTATAGAATCTGAATCCAGTGTGTATTAATGATAACTTTGATGTGTAGTACAGGTAACTGGTTTACTTCATTGTCTCTTGGCAATCTTTCCTTCAAAAATTCTTAGACAAGGTCGAGTTTTGCGAAGTGTTACTAACTTACATTAGCTTCTTTTCACTGATCTACAGGGGCTTGTTTTATGGCAACGTGGCCAGGTGTTAATTCTGTATGATTATGCGATTTTGTTTAACTCCTGGTTTGTCACGAATGTCACCATCAACCTTCTAGCCTGCTCTCAGTTTGTATCTATATGAAACGAAACCACTTACAATACACAATTACAGAGATCTTCTCAGGCTTAAGTAAATATCGTACTTTCAGTTCTTTCATGCTTACCATCTACTTCCTTCAAAAACAAAAGAAACATATGTATGCTGATGTTAACAATAATATTATTATTACCACTGCGCACTTAGTTAGCATTAAAGTGATTACAGAAAGCTTATTAGCAAGAAAAGCTCAGTTTCAAATTAGAACAAACTTTTAGCTCACGTTTTAAGTAAAGTAGCGATGAAAGAAGTGCAGACTTCGATGAGAAAAAACCAACAATAAGAATACGAATAAAAGGTGAACTTTCTATCCATTCCAATATTTATATTTATATGCACTTCGTCGCCTTAATTGGTAAAAGTTAAATTTATCGACGCTTGACTCAACAAGTAATTCGAAGCTAAGCGTATTCATGCACGCGTATTTAAAGTGTAACGAACCAACCATAATTAAAATGGATGAAGCGGTGTGATTAACTAAGCTGAGTACCGTGAAGACGATCGAATTCAGGATAATACATTGAAAAGTATTCAACAATCGTTCATTGCAATGAGCACATAGATGATAAAGCTTTTTTTAGATGGAATTTTTACTGATTGTTAATTGCCCTATGAGATAAATTTAAGCTCAAGGAATCACACACGTAAACATATATATGTATGTATTCAGCGCAGGACAATTTTTAATATCATTAGTTGTAACACATCACAGAGATGTTTCATGTACTTAAATGCATTCTAATTTAACACACTCAAAATGGATTGGCTAAATTTATGTCTCGGTATTACGTGGAGAGAAATTAAGTTCTTGCAATAATTTTAAAAGCTTTTGTTTGTCAGGTTGATACGCACACACGTTACTGGAGAGGCTTATTTTATTATCTTGCACGCATCAAACTGATTATTACTGACTGTAAATTTTTTGCTTGCGAAGAATGGGTATGGCCGAAGATTTAGTAAATGCACGAGATCAGAGGGGACTCCATGGGTTTTTTAAATGTGTAACATCAAACTTAAAAAAAAACTTGGAGAAGATAACTTCAGTACGTGACTCATATGGCAAGGCAAATTCAATCTTTATGTAGTGAAGAATGTTACCGTAGGGCAAACGAACGCTTAGGTACTAATAAAAAATATACGAATATATTTCCTTCGCGGAATGTAGTTTCTTCTTTCCTCTGCTACATTCGGTTTTTTCAGTATTTGTAAGTAAATTTGACAAGTTTTAAAGTTTTAAGCTCTGCTGTTGGGGTAAAGTTTTGGATAATTTTTAATTTGCATTGACTGGGAACTTATTTATATGATTTTGGGGAATGTAAATTATTTCTATCAGGATAAAAACTATTCGATTTGATTCATGCTTGTTATATCCTCATATAAGGTCCCCTTAATTGGGAGTAATAAAAAAGTCTCTCATATCCTGTCTTACACACTTAACAGGAGTGGTTAAAATTCCATCCATGAGGCGTGTGATGAACAGTATCTCTTGAATACGGTATGTGTGTCTGCTGATAAAGAATCAATATGATTTTATTTGTCAAAAAGAGAAATCAGTTCAATTTATCTTCGTAAGTCGAATAATCTCTTGGTGTGGAAAGCATATTGTGCACCACTATTTGCAATACTGAATAGTGTGTGAATGCGTAAAGCAGGAGCAGTGTGTGTCAGCAATAATGCAAATTCTTTGTGTCTCCCCAAGTTGAATGAAACTATATTGTATAACTATAACCATGTAAAGCAAAACATGACGTTAGCAAAATTTGTGATGGGCTCAGCCGATATTAAAATTAATTTATTCAACTAATAACTTTCTTAGTTGTTTAATTACATCTATAAAGATGATGCGAGGAAATATGCTACCTAGAAAACTTTATTTTGTTTGATCATATTATTATGACATGCTATATGTATATGCTCGTGTAGTATGTGCAGGGATGTATCTTTATGTGTCAGACAGACTACAAAACTACCAACTACTTTGAGTTTAATATGACAAGGTGCAATAACATTTGAAGCTTGAAGATTTCATGCAGAAATATGCCTAGGGAGTTGAAAATCATCTTCCTTATTTTATTATTAATTACGCGATTAGCTAATAGATATAACAGAACAGTTTTTGCACTGGGAATCGCTTATATAGCTGTGTGTATGTAGCATTTATACTTTTATAACTTCAATGATTGTATCAGAAAGTTAAACGAGGCTAAGATTTAGATTAATGAAGATTTCACTTACAACACTACACTTGATGCTCCGATGCTGAGGGACCTCATCTCATCATCGTTAGTGTTGAAAATAAGTAGGACTTTATGTGGTTGGGGTCTTGCAATTAAATTCTTCATTGCAATTATCGTTTACTCATCAGTTATACTCGTTACTCTTTTCGAATCAGCATTAACTGGGAATTTCGTAATTTGCTACAGTGTTAATTTCAAATATTTAACTGGAAATTAGCGTTACACATTCGTAATTCAAAAAGTGTTTTGCTCAACAAAAGTAAGACATCATTATTGAAGTTTTTTAGATTAATTCACACATGTAGGTAGTAGGCATTCATTATATATATGTGGTGTTCTGATCTCAATCATCCTGTTTGTGTTATTGTTCACATCATTCAGCCAGACTTGAGACGATTACTTTGTGCTGTAAAATATACAAGCATCATCATCCACTACAACCAGGAACACTTTCATTTTTATACACTCCCAATCATTTATTATGAGTTCATGAATTCGTATTTTGTTTCAAAGAATTTTACAGAGGCGATTGATTGCCGTGCCTTTTTGCATGAATAATTGCAGTACGCGTCAGAACTAAATAGGATGCAGTTTTATGATAGGAATTCCCTTCACTCTAATTAGAGGATATTTGAATGTTAGTATTATCAATTTGCACTTGTTATCTAACGTCGCACCCGTGGAGATGTTTACTTATTGTTTGCACTCAGTTCCATGTTGGAAGAGAAGTAAGTAATTATATTAGTTGTAAGAAGCTACCTATATTGCAATAAAGAGCAATACGGACTCTAAGTTTCTTGTGTTCGTTTTCCAAGTAACATTATTAAGTAAAATATTAAAATAAGAAGGACTAATAAAACGAATTAATATCCGCATTTTTAAACTCGCAAGACGTACCCCATTCCCAACCTTTGGCTTCTAACAACAACATTCTAATTTTTCTTTTAGACAAAAAAACCGTTAAGCAATAATAAAATTAAAACACAAGATAGTTTCGATTCATATTATGGTTTTAGGATTTTAAATTACGCCATTCTGCTCCCCAGGACTCCATGACTGACTTGTGTAAGATTAGTTTAATTGCTAGGAATCATAACATTTTAACGATTCACTTCTTGTGATGTTTCATTTTATAGCAGTATAATTGGTCACACGAATTCTAATTACGCATTGTCTTAAGTAAGTTTTGCCGTATGAAGACTTTTCCATACGATCATATTTTAAAGTCTTGCACGCAAAACTAACAAGCGTCTTCAACGTCATAAATAATGAGATACTGCACACGATGTCCTTCATCGAGCCTAGCTTTTAAAATACAATTATCCCACGCTTGAACTGTAAAGGATTTTGCTATGTAACTTACGTCATCTTGTACAAACGCATCAATAGTCTAAAAGAAACCCACGAAATAAGACTTGTTGAAAGTATCAACACTGTTTCACGTAGAACATAATTTCCGGGCAGAAAATCGAGGAATATTACCTGGAGAAACGTCTCACTAAAATTATCAATTTTCTTTTTTTTTTCAGAGCAAAAACAATTCTCTAAAGAAGGCATCATCAAAAATGCCTTACAGAGATGATGACGACGGTAGTTCACTTGGAGGACCATCGCCTACTCCACCAGCAAGCTCTCCTTCAGCCTCCCCCTCCCCAGTTCCGATGGCAATCAAACCCGGCTTTAAATCTTCGAATGATTTCTTAGACTTGAATATGACAGCTCAAGAGATGAGAGCTAAGCTGGCTGCCAAGAAAAAGGACAAAATGGATCCAAAAAATCAAAAGATTGACCTTAAGAAAAAATACGACATCATACAGACACTGTAGAGGCTTTTGTACAACCCTAATAGATTGTTGTTAACACAAGACAGATATGAAGATTAGTTTAGCTTATCCAATGGCTTTGGATGTAAGATAATGCAATCAAGTCGTGAAAACTAATTGAATTACCGAAATACTGTTTGACCGTATTTGTTAAGAACAATTGGCCTGCGTGAACTCGGTATACGAGATAATTGTTAGATGATTTAAGATTAGGATACGCATGTAGTTCTTTATTCTCGAGATACAAAACTGAAACCTTTCCGGAGCATGTGAGGGACTGTTAATAATTCGTTAGATGAATTACAAAAACATAAATTAACTGTCAAGTAGACTGAGGAATTTTCGAACTCTCCCATTTGTATTTTCTACGTTTTGTACAATGACATGGGAACTAATTGATAACTATCTGGTCAGTTTTTGTAAATCTTCTCCGATTAATTGTAAGGTACAAAAGACATTAAGTAATCAATAAATACCGCACATTGATATCTCCATTAAAATCATTAGAACAAGCTTCTAACTGACAAAACAACGAAATTTGCCACATTATCTCTAACTTCGACATAACTGACTCCGAATATTTGTTTCTAATTTGTAATTATTGTAATTATGTTGTATAATTGCTATGTGTGTGCGATGTGGTGGAATCTATGACCTATGATTATAAGTTCGGCATCTTTTACGAAGCCATGCCTTAAACTGAAACATTAAAGAAGTCGGAAATTTCCATAATCACATTGTCAAAACATAAAAATATAACTGCTGTAAAATTTAAAGCTTAATTGCTTCGTAAAATATGTTTGTTACGGTACTATAAGTAAGGTAAATAAGTCATAAGTATGGAATTGACGCACATTTTTTATAAGTATAGTTTTGTTGTATATTGTGTCTAAATGTGAAGGTGTTTGGTTTTGTGTTTGCCGTACGAACTTAGTTGTGTTTTTCTCAGCTCTAAAGTTAACCTTCTTCTTTAAGCAGTTATTCTCATCTGCATTTCATTGTAAGATAGTTACGAAAATAGTTCTATTTTAAGATGTTCCTTATAGCAATATATGTTATGTCTCCCATGTCCAATAAAGAGTTATGCTCATAGTGTACAATTTGCATTTTAAATTATACACACACACTCCATTAGCCACACGCAGGCATATATATGATTCAGCATACAAAAGTTCAATAATCTAATACTTGATTTTGTAATTCCTCAGTGATTGTTGCGATTGATGTATTATTCTTTCTATCTGCCCATTGACACGCGAGATGTTCTTAAATAGTCACGCTAACTGCATATAAATCAGGCTGAGAATCTCATGACAGAAGAAATATATCAGACATCAACAGTTAACTTTTAATGTACTCTATATAATAGGTTGGTACATCAAGGCATGCATATTTTGGTCTTAAGAGTTTCTATACATTAATTACTCATTATTGCCAATTTGAGACGGGTACATTATTGCTTGTAACTTCGAAACAGTAATATAAATCTCTCATAATCAGAATGTTCAACAATTTTACACAAGTAATCAATTTGAGCCTGTAAATTATTTAGCACTTTATACTTATTCGGTGTGAACTTAAACGTAGTTAACTTTACAACTACAATAATTCCGAGGAAGTAGATAAAATCAGTATTTAATAAATTGATATAATACTTAAACGTTTTAGGAATAACACTGGCTGTTAACGAATTTTAACAAAATAAACTTATCGAAAAAGTTTTGAAAGCAACAGGTACCAGTGAAAAAATACCACAGGATAGCTTTCGTATCAGGTAGAATTGACTGCGACAATAAAAACAATCAATAGGGACAGTAAAATATTAAATAATTAAGTATACCACAGACAATTATTATTATTTTCATCTCTGTTTTCTTGTATATGGAATTTAATGTAATATCGAGTATCTTGGTTGCTTAATTGACATTCATTTGTTTAATCTCAGCAGGGGATTGAAATAGATCCACTGTCAAAATTTGTCGGCATCCATCATTTTATAATCATTAGTTATAAAAGACGATTTACATACATCTATTTTCTAAAATGTTCTTCTGTCTGCAAGTATCATATATAGTATTCTTTTTAGGACTCCTGTCCATGCACCTCCTTAAAGAGTTCAGATCAGAGTCATGTACAATTCAAATCAAACAACGTTGTAATTTCATGTGATTTTTAACAATAAATTGCTTTGAAAGTTAGAAACAGTTATGATATTTTGATATGAAATAATTTGACAAGTTTCGAGCTCTTAAAGACAGTTAATTAACTTAAGCTTCACGTACGTAGAAAGCCTTGCAAATCGAGATTGGCTTTTGCCTTGTTCATGTCGTATGATGCACTTCAGTGTACCTGAACAAAGCCAAGACTTCCATTTAAGTATATGCTGTATTTGATGTTTTATCTCACTTTAGGTTGTACAAATTAGAACTTGAATGTCAAAAAATAAACGCAAGACAAATTCAAATACCTGTCTTGTACATACGAAGTTACGAGGAATAAAAAATATCGGTAACTAAAAGAGTAGTAGCTCGATTAAAAATTAAGACATCGAAGAGATTAGAATTTCATGCGAAGTGTTTATAAACTTCCATTCTGTGGCACTGAAACCTTAGCAGCTTTTTAAAACAGCTCAATATCTAAAATAGTGTTTGTTCTAATTTGCATCTTTTCAGATATCGAGTTTTTCAATTCCTATGAAAATAAGTATTAGCTAATACAAGTTCATAATAAATTGAAGTATGAATACACTTCCGAATGGTATCAATAGACTTGAAGGTCCGAATTTGACAGCATCGTTAACCAGCATTCCAGCTACTTTCGACCACTGAAATAGAACGTGTAATACATCAGTCTCGATTGATTCCCATGAACAACAGACGAGCTTGTATACAACATTACCGTGCCGTTGTGAGGTTCTGGAGGAATTCCCATCAATTCGGTAAAGATTTGGTAAATATCAACCTGGTGAATAGGAGCATGAATAAGACCTTTCTTGAAATCTGCATACGTATATGTGGATTAGATTACATAACATTAAAATCCATATTTCCATTGCCTAGTAGGCTATTTTTATAGCTACCTGGCCCCTTGGCAAAGAATATCGTTCTCATTTCCGTCATGTTTGGATAACCATGAGTACCACCACGATATCCTCGATTATTAGGTAATTCTCTTGGGATTTGCTTTGGACTGTCTAACCCTTCGATGAAGTAGTTTGGTTTAGCAACCAGCAGTATTTCTAGTGCAAGACGACTTTTCTTATATCGGTAAATGTCTGGAATTTCATCTCTTCGATACGCATCAAAGCCTTCATGCCCTTTCAAGCTTTCATACACCTGGAATTTCAGTTTCGTCTTTACTAAAAAATTCTTTCTTTCCAATTTATTACCACCTTATTCTTACCGACTCCAGACCACTCTTATAAGGGGAAATAGCAACAACAGCTCCTTTGTCTAGAATCTTGTAAATGTGAGTATCGCTAATGTAGTCAGATAGTTTAACGTAAGTCGTATCTGAACTTTCTCCAACCCATTTCATTCCATGGTCGCCAACAATCACGACATTTACCTGCAAATGTCAGTTATTGTTGTAGTTTTACAAGATTCCGGACACGTGAATGGGAAAAATTAGGAAGTAATCATCATTAAATCATCATCTAGTATGTCTTTGTTTCAAACTTGCCTGCTCATCTAAACCTGTATCCGTCATTTTATCCAGAAAATCATATATCACGTCATCAACGTCTCTCATAGCCTGCTTTAGCTCTTCTGAGTCAGGACCGAATTGGTGACCAATATTGTCAAGATGCTCTCCATATACCTGCAATACAATTTACCAATAAAAGTCATACTGTACTACTAATCCTCAATATGCCCTTGAAAGGCATTGTTTGACTTGTCGTTATGTACCATGACCAGGTCGAAGTTTTGTTGAAGTTGTTTCACAGCAACGTTCAGTGTATCTCGAATAGCTTGTATTCCACGGGCCTCTCGAAATCCACTACAGACTTCAGGCTTTATGTCATTAAAGGGAACATCGCATCTTGACCACAATCTCAAAAACGCTCGTTTGTTGTGACGGGTAGCTGTTATCCAAATAGGCTCCTTATTCTGCCACCAATGAACCCTGGACGTGGAAGTGTGATTCATAAGTTCAAATAGAGTGCTGTGCTTCAGATCAAACATGTAATTTCCGATAATTCCGTGGTTCTCTGGGTAAACTCCTGTGCTTATCGTTGTCCATGCAGGATACGACAACGATGGAAACACCGGCTCGACCCATTCGGTTTGAACACCTTCTTGTAGAAACAACGGAAATCCTCTTAACTCGCTCTTCTGCCTTTCATAGTAATCCCATCTAAAACTGTAAAGCACGTCCAGAATATCAACAAGGGTCTTCCAAGCAACGGATTTTTCATCCTTATTCTGTATGCACCTCACTTCATTTCAACAAAGATCAATCACTTATACATGAATTCAAACACCTTCAAGCTAACTTTATTGGGAATGTGAGCTATTTTCCTGGATGTCAGTGTTATGTAAATTTTTAAAATATATAATTGCCTTTAAATTTAACTGAGCCATTTCAAAATCCTTGACAAAAGTATTGAGATAAGTAGTAACTTGTAATGGTGGTTACAAAGAAGTGAAGTCTCATCTTACCCGTCTAACATGATGATCAATAATTTATTGGCATCAGTAGATGTTTTCCTTTCTTCTGAAGATGAGGATGAGGTTTCTTCATCACTTGTCCCATGAGCAGAATAAATGCATGTAAAAAAGCACAATCCCCACACAAGGCACAATATAATGGAATCCAACAACTGTCCAGGTGACATCTTAAACCTTTGAAGAAAAATATTTGTTCACGTCATTTAGCATGTTGTTTTTATATTTAATAAAATACCTACCTTAACAGTTTCAATTAATGCATTTAATAATTACAAGTCTAGCACAGAACACAACAAAAAAAGAGTCCTTAAAAATATCTTGCAACCGCAGAAGGTGATATATATTGAAGCCTCCTGTTTAGCACTGAATTAAGAATTGGCGACATGTGCCAGAATAAAAATCCGTGTCTACCCGAGTTTCTCTTTTAGTAATACGATCTACTACGCCTAACGTTGCTTGCATTCAAGGCTTTTGAATTCTAGTAATAGTTTGTTGAAGTTCTTGACTCACTTTTAGGCTTCTGAGCACATGCGATGTGTATTGAGAATGCCAGAAAAGTCTCGAGTCAAGTTCACAGAAAAATCTCTTGTTTTGCCTTAATCATTCTATCCAAGGTTGTTCTATATGGTCTCTATTGTTAAGATAAGTTTTGTTAATCCATACGAACTTACAATTTACCTAATTGACTCAGATGAACCAGCCTGTAAATGCTAGATTGGAATATTTGAACACAGGCAAGTCTTCAGAACAACCTCGTGAAATATTAAAGTGCTCTCTATAAATGTACAATCCCTATTTCATGATTGTTTTATTGAAGTGTTTGCTTTGAAACCTGAGTGTTGACTGTGAATTCGTGCTGAAAATAAGTTTGTCTAGAGTTTCATGTCTGCTTTTGTGAACTCAAGTGTCAAGCGATGGTAAATTTCATACTTCTTCTTGCTTCTGTTTCAGTTTTATTAACTAGCGAGGGTATTATCTGTCATCTTTTGCGCTCAGCATTTTATGTCATTACCCTTACATCTTAATAAGTATAAATATGCAAGGTATACGTAGGAAAGCTATGAAAATATTGTGCTTCCAACCGTAAGAATTGATCTAGAGTTGTTTAAGAATTTTAATTTATGCTTTAGATTATCAAATCCCGAAAAAAGCAAGTCAGCCCAGTGACTAAGTGACTTAAAATGCTAATAGAGCACTTTCGTTCGTTTATGAGAGAAATAAACAAAAACCAGATTCTTTATTAACAGTTGGGCGATAGCACGGCTTGACTGTCAAGCTGGAAGTTTTCATTATATCCTTGTAGAGACATAACAACGCAATTATGCTCATGTGAAAAAACTTACAGTAGCTGTCTTAGCGTAGTCAATATTATAGAGATATTCATTTGACACGTTGTGTATCATTTCAACTGTCAGTCTTAATATCTCACCACTTGTAATTTTGGAGCTCCTACTTCATATTAAGTCATAAGAAAATATGTTCATGGATTACTTAACGAGTAAAAGCATGTGGTAACTTTGCAAATGAACATCTTGAATTTGCGATTGAGTTTCTTTAGAGCATGTAATTTTAGTCATGAACACTAACTGACTTTTGAAACTTCTTGAGCTTCTTAATCTCTTAATTTTCAAAGAATGTCTGATGTATGAAAGAAATTTATCGTTAGTAATATAGCTAGAATTTAAAAGTAAACGTGAATCAATCTAATTCTAAGTAAATACATTTCATGAATCCACTGATTACAATTAGTTAATTGTGAAGAAGAAAAACGTACGGGAAGAAAAATTATAGAAAGTCTATTGACTTACCTTGCCAGTTTCTACAAAAAGAATGAACAACAGCCTGCCGACCGAATATTTCAATAGTAGTATTGTTCTTATTATAACTTATTGTCTTTTAGCACAGAATTTCATGAATTTTATCAACGAAGCTATGAAGCACATGTTATGTAAAACTTGATTGCTAGATAACTCCACGTCCAATAAATAGACCAAAGTTAATATTTGATTTTATTAGGAATTGAGAAAAGGCTAACGAGTGTTTAGTGTGGTTGAAAAAGAGCAGAGGAACCAGAGCAAGGATGAAAGAGATATTAAGTCTCTGTATTGAGTTGAGATATCTCTACACTGCCTGTGAATCACAACAGAATACAAGACTTTTAAGAGATTCGCAACTCTTTGCTACATGTGTATTCTGCTTTCATAGACTCTCTGTCCGTGTATAGTTTCCTCGCAGTAGCTTTTACCAAGAGAGTGGAGGAGATGGAGAGAATTGAATTGGCAATTTCTCGGGAACATCCGCAGACGCTCGATCTCTTTTAGGCCGAAAGATACGAGCAAGCGTGAGCTTTCCACACGATAGATACTTTTTACCACTTTTTCCAACCAGAAGTAAAGTGTCTGTTGCATTTTGAATGTAAATCAGCTCAGGAGTCTCGCTCAATTCTCTTGCAAGCATGAATCTTTCTTTTTTATGCTCATTGAGCGATTGTGATTTTATTTTATAGTTACGGAAATCTCATTGCAACAGCGTTGGTTAAAATGGAGTGTAAGAGTGAATAATTTTATTGCAATGTATGCACATTAATGTAGAATGTACTACAGCCAGTATACAGTAAAAATTTTGCTCCACTACAAAGTTTTTGTTGCAAACTGTACCCCCTCTAACACCCATGTCCAACGAAATAGGGCATGCTATATGCGGCATGACGTTTTCCATTATCTTAGACGGTTGTAAACGAAGACTGAGGATTTAAAAGACAGACAGAACGACAGAAGGTTGTTTCAACTCTTTCTACATGCCTGCTTGACTTGAAGTAGCCTCTTTTTTGTCATAAACTGGCCGAAGCCGAAAGTAAGAATAGAGTGTGCAGGTCCTTGTTTAAGTATAGCCAAGATTGTATTACTAATAAAACTTTAGGGCGTAAGAGAAAGCTCCGCATGGTAGTTGAAATAGATGCACAAGGAGGAGACAGCAGAGAAAGTCTTTCTTTCCGTTTCTCCAAGCATCTCTCTGCTGCTACTCACTTCAAGTTTGTGAGATATGCGTCACATGATTTTACGAAAGGCATGCTTGATGAAACTTATTTTCCTTTCCTTATTCGGCTCATTTATCTTCGTTCTGAATTGTCACACAACAATTTTATAACGCATTTAGCTCAAGTGGAAAGTGCTTTCACTGGATGGTCCCTTTTCTTTTACATAATAATCTATGCATTACATGATCAGAGGACAGGAGATGAAGCAGAGGAGCTCATCATCAGGTAAAGGCTTGCGTTCTCTTATGACTCTTCCAGAATTCCCATATTATCTTTGTTGAGCAGAATTTTTTTGTGTAAAAGCCCTTCAATGTCTATACAAAATAGGATTCCCGGAAAACATCAAAACCTTTTCACTATCATGCTTTACCTTGTTAAAAACTTGAGCATAGTATATTTCAAAAGATTTTCATCCATTTGTGAGCCGAATGTAAGCCAATTTACAATTAAGGCTGATTAATTTTCAGAGTGATTATCACGCTTGTTGGTTCAACCCGAAAATGTACATAGTCAAAGGAGAGACAGCTAATTACATTACACATGATGAATCTTTACTCCATTAGGATGCATGCCATATCGATGATTATTTCCCATTCACTCGATACTCGATGGGTGTTGCCTAAAATTCTAATTAATTAACTCTGCTAAAGGTGATCATGTTGATTCAGCTAGAGGGAGTGATGCAAATGCGAATGAGTGTGCGAATGAATGAAGTTAATTGACAAATTCAAATACAAATCCGAGTAAAATCCAATTAGCGTAAAAGCATGTATATGATCTTTAGTCTTGTTTTCAAATGCATTTATTCTGTGCACTGTGTAGTACTCCGTCGGGGTAGCCAATGTATAGACAACCATTGCCATTTTAAGCTATATTACTGCTCATGACAATTTGCTCATTTTTTACATGATGCATTGGTCGAAAGATAAAAGCGGTCAAACTAAAATTGGTTTGCAAAATTACCATTGCCCATGAACTTCAAACTTACATAGAAAGCGCAATTTTGGTACTTTTTGATTATTCTATGGATTGGGTATGGGGATCAATTCAATTCCATTATTTCTGGCAATTCTTCTTTCTTTGGAGGAGCTCGCAGCATAAGCAAGGCTGGAGTGTATAAGAAGATGACTGCAGCAATGCCCACCAACATCCATTCGAATCCAATATTCTTCAGTAGAAATCCAGTTGGTATTGTACCTACATGTACAAGACAAAATTATGCGAATGAAATTAGATCAATGTGATCCAGCAATAGGATTTTTTCTTGCCTATAGCAATTGGCAGACAGAATGCAAAATCTGCGATCGCATACACAGATCCGTGAATAGGTGCGTGACGCACGTCGACCAAGCGTCCCAGTTCAGGAAACATCGAACTGTCAACCATTCCAGTGGCAAATCCGAGTCCAGCAGTCGCAAAACACAAATGATTTATGTTGGTGGCCAGGGGAATCTACAATAAACCCGGTTGAGGATCAAAGAGTATCTTTTTGGCTTATATACTCAGAAAAAATCGACCTGATGTTTTAGTTTGAAAAAATCTTGTTAAAATTCATGTTGAGTTTTTATTAGATGAGTGATGGTTTTTAAGCAACTATTGTTCCTAAAGAAATGCACGCACATGCAATGCACTACGCTTCTCTCGAAAATGAGACACTTACACACAAGAGACATATTCCGATAACAAGGAGTCCAATCATCGCTGCTAACCATCTGTAAATCAAAATTTTTACTAGTACATGAAAAGCTTCTCAATTTCCCCCTACCTTCCAATTCGGTGACCTAAAGGTCCTAACAAGTTGTTTCCAACGATGTAGGAAATGGACGCTGGCTTGAATGCGGCTCCAAGCTGCCACTTGGGAGCATTCATAGTGTCCATCATGTGAATTGGGAGTGAAGGTTCCAACATAGCAATCCCCGTATTGGCGAATGTAATGGCACCTACGAAGTAATTTTTAGTATCTAACTAAATTAATTAAAGGATTACAAAAGACCCCACGATATTGGAAGGCGGAGACAAGAGAAACTCATCGATTGGTTTGGGAGTAGAATCTTCAACATGATCAACTGATCAATTAAACGTTCTTTTGGGGTCAGAACTTCAAGTCAAAGGACTGACCTGCAGCGACAATGATGTATGGATCAATCAAGAGCGCTTTTAATGAGGGTGCCTCAACCTCCCGACGCACGATTGTTGGGGGCAGAAACTGGAACATGAAGACTAATACATTCCACAGTTGTTACATATTAGTCGAACTTGATGCATCAAACTAATTTGATGCGTCACGTTATTCTCTTTTGAATGAGAGGAACATGAAATGCTCCTATCGACAGAGTCAGTAATATTCAAGCACACGATTTGCTGCAGACTTACAGCCATGCAAGAGGATATCGCCAGCCAGGATGAGGAAGGGAACAGTTTTTCCATACAACTGATACATCACTCTTCCAAAGGGAGGACCTACTAGGACTCCCATCGCTAGTCCACTCAAAGCAATCCCCATAGCTTTTCCACGTTCTTTGTCATCCGGAAATTGCTCTGCCAACAATCCCATTCCTGTTCCAAAATATAATTTTGAAGTTCTAAAGATCCAAATTTTAACATTAGTTTATGCTTTCAAAATATAAATTGAGGTATGTGTGTACTAAAGGTGTGAGCGGGTCTGATAGAAGCAGAACCCGCTCAGCTGCTTAGGTCACATAGACCTATTGCAGACTCACCTCAAATTGAGGTAATCTTTACCCTGTAATTTGCAAGCTTATACGCCAAATATGAACATAATGGTCTGTCTAGAGAATTTTATTTCTCATGCTATTTATTTTAAAATTCAGACTGTGAGATACGGGGAACTTTGTAGGAGGCGGAATGAAAAACTATGCTTATTATTCATTTACGTTGAGTCTTTATTAAAAGTATATTTTACCTTTCAAGGTGCATGCAAACTGAATGCTACAGAAACTTCTTCTGATCAAATGTATAGAAAATACAAGAATATACCACTGACGGCGAGGCATGATGATCCGATTCCTTGCAAAGCTCTTGCTAGAAACAGTACACCATATGATCGTCCGAATGCAAAGACTGAAAATGCGTGTTATATTGATAAAATTATGTATGCTTTACAGGATTAAGACGCATAAATGTGAGGATGTGTATTATGCGACTCACTAATTGTTGATAGAAACATAATGACGAGCCACACATACATTGGAATGCTATAGCCGATTCTAATGAATGGATCGAAAGAGTCATATGTCATATCACAACTAACACTCGCAGAAAGTAAGAAGTTCATGGTAATAATAAATTACCTGTTGGTTAAGGGACCGACGAAAAGATTTGCCAGTAGCTGCACGAAAACTTTTGATGCAAACATTACTCCCACTTCAACTGTTTCATCGGTGAGTTCTTCTTGCTTGGTTTTTGGTGGTTTCATTGTTGAGGTTGAGGGAGCGATGGTGATCATATCCCCAGAGATTCCAAAAGAACCTGTTGAAGCAATGAAAATAGAAGTGACTGCGAGAAATGGACTTGGAGCTGAAATATCTAGAGTGGTGAATATTACTGGAATTTCTTGAGATGCCTTTTATGAAGTTTGTCTCTATTGTGGTGGTAATTGTCGTCATTGCATGTTGATCCCACTGGGCTTGGTAGTCCTCGTAAGTCAACCCCTCATCCCGGGGGTATCGCATATTGTAGAGAAATTCCGGAATGATTGGAACTGTAAGTAAAAACAGAATCCTTTCGGCATCTCATCAAGCGATTTTTCACAGAATTTTAGCTCTGATCTTAAAGCATGACTTTTAATGGGAATACTACCGTTCTTCTCACATGTTCGTCCTCCACTGCTACAATATATTTATATATACATGAATGGTATATTAGCCTCTTCCACTCAGGGAAGAATTCTCTCTCTGCCCCACCTGACAAGTTCCCTGAAATTGTCTCATAAATTCTTTACAACTTTACTGCTTATTACTGTAATTGCCTCATTACGCTGAAGTTAACTGCTTTAAATGACGAGCACAGATCATTTTGTAAACCTCACCGGAAGTTACGGCGAAGGAGGACGGTGAATGAAATTGTTTAGGGTTTCAAATCATCAGTTTCAGTTCCAAATAACGTTCGGTTTAAAATAATCAGCTCAACTATTCCCTATGCGCATGTTTACATGGTTTAATCAATAATAGAATCTTACCAACTACAGTTAACAGCACGTTGTCCAGGGAAAACGCAGTAGCGACGAGGGTCACAATTTTCCAGGATTTTTGAGGCATTCTTTAAGGTTTAAAGTAGGATTCTGTGTCTGAGACGTGCAGAGTATTGAGAAGGAAACAGATAATGAAAAACGAAAGTAGTGGATTGGATTGATTAATAATTTGGATGTTTGAATTTGGATACAAGACAAAACCTAGACTGAGGATTTAAGAAGAAGATATTGAGTCTCTATAATGATTTATAATTATATAATCCTTGAGGTCAGTGATTATCAATATCAAATCCTAAATCCGGACTGGATTTGTTTAGAGATTCTCAGTCTTCTACATCTGCTATCTGTAAAGTTGACTAATAGTGACACCATTTGCGCACATCTGTCCGAAATTTCTTCAGTAGGTTTAACCTTGTAGATTCATTCTACACTAATTCCTGAATACAGTCGTATCAACTAGCTAGGTTTTACCAAGAGGATTAAGTTGCATACACTTTGATTGGCGATTCCGGGAACCTCCGCAAAAGTTCGATTTCTTTGTTCCAGAAAGATTCTGACGAGCAAAGCATTTTCTCCTCCCATAACAAATCTTACAATACTATGAATAGAATAGATACAATAGTATGTTAATGTAATAATGTAATCATTCCTCCTTTCGGTTTTATTACCATGTGACGACGGCGATGATGACAACTAATACTAACAAAGGTACGATGACTTCCATATTGATCTTCCAACACCTACAGGATCACCGGAGTCAGCAAAAGCAGCGAGGGAGAAAGCAATGTTGATGACGAAGTCGTTGGAGTATCATTTGGATAAATGCTCTGTAGTTGCAAATATGATCAAAGATGACTTGGGGGCAGGGCTGATCGACTGTTGCTTCTGAAAAGACCGTGTTGCCAAATTTTTCGCCCACTCGGCTAAATCATAGTTTCTCGCCCCAATGGGATCTCAATTTTGGCTAACTTCTTTACTTTTAATCGCAGAAGGGTGGGAGCGGTCTCAATGTAATTGTCTCGTCGAGGAGATTTGAAAAATGCCCTCAAACGCTAAGTCAAGGGGGATGCGTTAGGGCGAGAAACTATGATTTGTTAGCCGAGTGGGCGAATAATTTGGCTACCTGCTTTACCTTTAATTGGCCCTAGAAGGGTCAGAGTGGTCTCAAAATGATTGTCTCGTCGAGAGGAGTCGAAATATGTAATGGTCGTGGTCGAGGGGGCCTGGAGAAA
>Ga0194135_10000504_pt1 | contig 23098 bp, 32 predicted proteins | sample LitLau_LLRF_2013_FD_134024 | JGI IMG/M metagenome (GOLD analysis project Ga0194135, IMG submission 134024) | Freshwater sediment microbial communities in response to fracking from North America - Little Laurel Run_MetaG_LLRF_2013 (version 2) | ecosystem: Environmental > Aquatic > Freshwater >...
AGAGTCTATGTCTCTCGAAGCTGCTCACTAGAAGGTTGGTCAGGTACAATCAGTCGTTGTCGTTGTGGTGCTTGTCGGTCTCGTCTTATTGTAGCTGTAGATTTTGTATTTTTACACTTCAGAAACGTAGGTTGTTAATTGTTGTCTAGTCGTGTGCTGTTACTAGTCGTTGTCGTCGATTTCGAAAGAAAGCAGTATTATTATCATATCTGTCTGTTAGGTAGAAACAGTCATTTAGCATAATGTCATTCGGGAAAAATTCACTAATGAGTGTTCACGAATGGCTGCAGAGGAAGCCAGAGTACGAAAGAGAGGACGAAACTAGGAACATTGGTAGTTTTATGGCCCCACAGTTCATGGTTACACTTAAACTGTTTCCGAAGGATTCTGCGTCAGGTCTGCCGACCTATATGAGTGAGTTAATATCTACCACTTAAATGGTGCTTTATGTCGTTTCATAGATTGTGGTGAATTGCATATTGTTGAGTTGTGTGGAGTAGTAATGGAGGTGTTTCTTATTATTATCATTGTTTAGCGACTGGAGTAGGAAGGAAGATTAAGGATGCCAAAACTGATGCAGCGGACAAGATAGTCCCTTTCCTCGGTATTTATGCCACGCCTGAAGACGCCAGAGCCGTTATTCCTCAGCAGTCGTCGTCACAAGCTGGAGCCGCTGGAGGTTGGTATCCACCGGGTGTTGTATTAGACACGCATGAGTGTCTGCAGAGAGCGACCTTAGCTAGAAGCGAGGCGTTCAAGGAACTCTGTGCGAACATGGAGGTCGGCGAGCCTGAATACTTGGTTGGTAATACATGAAATTAATCGTTTTTACGTAAAATTAACAATTTTTTCCTGATAGTTTGATTCCCATGGTCCGCCTCATCGTAAAATTTTCGTATGTAATTTGGAGTTTGAGGGGATTAAAAGGAAAGGTACCGCTCTTAACAAGGCAGACGCAAAAAGACTAGCCAGATACAAATGGCTGGCTGCATACTATGAAAAAGTGAGTTCTTATAACAATGCAGGTTTTTAGAGTTTATTTCCTGGGTTTTCAGGCAATAATATAATGTATAAACTACCAATAGTAAGAGTTATGTGTTTATATGATGTTCAGAACTCAACAACTTCGAGAGAACCTAGCCGAACAACGCTGTCACCGGTGAACATTAATGAGCCGTCAGGTTCATACTATCATCATCGTCCCTATTGTGATTATGTGGGTAATCAGACCAATGTACCTTGCTTTTCAAAAGTCGAGCACGTTAGCCACCAGCTGTTCTTGGAGGTAAAAGGCGGCCCGGTCCTACAGCTTCTCTTAAATGCAACAAGGGAGTCGATAACTTCAATTTTTGTTAGTCAACTTGTGTTTGATACTCATGTGCTCCATCTGAAGACTTCGAGAGACTTTTCGTTTAATTTGAATATGTTTTAACTTTTAGGAAGTCGTTCCGTCTGACATTGAAGAATTGCTGCATGCGAAGGGAAAGAATGAAATTCTTAATTTTTTCGAAGAGCTGATGGCTGACATGGGAATGACGGCTGAAATATGTTACTTCAATAAAAATTCTGAGTTGATTTTCGATTCCACGGCTGAGAATGATAATGATAAAGAAGAACAGGTTTTTTATCAAGATAAGAATGACCAAGAAGAAAGAGATCACAACGACGAAGAGGAGGCATTCTTCTCATGTGATGAAGGAAGTGATAGTGAAGACTGTAAAATGACTGTATCATCGGTGACTTCGACCAATCCGGATCTGAGTTTCTACCCTGCGGAGTTTTATCTCTGTAGTATTCAGTGCAGCGGGACAGGAATTATAAGTGGAAGAACGGTTTCGGTGTCGTCTCTCAAGAGAGGAAGCTCTAAGGCTGAGGCTAAAAAGGCTGCTATTATCGACCTCCTAGGACAAATAGCCGTGCTCTGCCGAGATTACTAAGCAGGTTCCTAATTCTAATGAAACCCGGTTGTAAGTAACTTAAAATATGGAAGTTAGAGTTAATTTTATTAAGTTTACTCTTTAAATTCAAATAAACAACGATTCAGTTGTATCTGTTCAGAGTTCATGCCGAATTTTATTTTCAAACAAAATTTTTAGTTTTCGTATACAAATTTTAGCATAACATATTTCACTGATGATAAATAGCATACGACTCATAAGTATTTGCAAAAGATTAGGCGGCTTTCAGGAAGAGACAGTCGGCAAATCAAGTCGCATAAACTGCTTTTAGCAGTTCACTTTCTTTCACATTACTTTTAAGTTAATCGTAACCTTCTTCAAGTGTTAATTAAGACCGATTAGTTCATTTATGCTCATTATTCGACGGTATCTGCCAAATAATAATGTGAGCCTTCTCTGCGGGTTGATTAGGGTCAGAGGTCGCCTTCAAACCTAACGACGCTTCGTCTCCATCACCTGAAATTAGTAGGTCAATTATAGTTGCTTTGTACATTACCTTCTACTGAATTCACACTGAAGTTTGAAGCATTATTTGCCCGAATTAAATAGACGTTTCTTAACCCTTCCTTCAATTATTAACCATTTATGAAATTCAAGTCTGCAGTCTAGAAACTACTAAATTACTCACATGTGGATGAGTTTGCTTAGACCACACTACTAATTAAGTTGCAATGACCTAATGTAGTATATTATGTTAGGTACAATTTTGATAAAGTTGATAATATTACATTTATTTTAATACCATTGCAATAGAGTAAATGATCAGTTCACTTTTTATTGCCCTGTATGTGTCACACAGCACAGGTATTATTTTAAGCTACATATTGCAATACGTGGGTAGGTGCTTTACATGCAAACCTGGCAATTAATTAATCACACTAAACAGGCGAAACTTGTATTAATTTTCTTCCACTCTGCTAGCACACGGTCACACAAGATCTTCGGTTAAAGTGCGGATTAATAATGTAAAGATGAGAATAGTTGTTGTAAGAAAGAAGATGACTACTATTCGTTTATGAGTCGAAGGGTTGTGAATTACCATGAAGAAGGAACCTCAAGATTCTTCAGGGAGAGTTGGAGAGACCGGATAATCCAAGAAGGGAATTTTTAAGTCTATTTCTATCTGAGGTAGTTTCCAGACTATGAGATGACTGGCCGTATCTCCATCCGCTTCATCAACTACATTTTTCATCATTGCAAGACAAGAAGAACCAGAAATTAAAATACTGTCTTGTGCCAAAAACACAAAATAACAATTTCCTTCCGGTTTATCTCAAGATTTAAAGTTTTCCGGAAGAATATATTAAGCTTTTCAAGCTAAGATATTTGAAAAAATTCATGAGCGAAGCGGATAAGAAGATGTATAGCATAGATGCTGGCCACACTGGCCAGGGTATTAAATGAAGTATACAGATTTTTTTCATCATCCTTTATGCCAACTAGCAGTGCTCTTCCTTCCTAATCCGTGCAGCAGCTCTACTGCAGCTTTATAGTTTTAAGTTCAAAATCAATGTTATAGCGTCTAGGAACTCGTGCGGTGTGGCCACGAAATGCAATTTTGAGGCAAAATTGATGATTCTCATACTTACCAACACGGAAGTCTATGTAACCTTCACCTCCAGATATCACTAGAGTAGAGTCTGAAGTTTGACTGAGTGAGTCTTCTGCTCCGTCAGTTGGAATATCCATTGCTGATGGACCACCTGAAGTTTTCGAAATTCAGAAAGTGATAATTCAACATCAAATGAACAAATTTGTTTGCATATTGTTCAAGTACCAGGAACAGCCACAAAGAATTTTACTGCATCTCGATGTCCATGGAAAGAAAGTTGAGCTTGGGGCATAGAACAGTAGGGAATATCTTTGCCACTTTCTTCAGCAGTAACTCGCACAACATTCCCTGGGCTCTTTTGACTGCTAAAAGGATTTGTTCGGGTGATGACACTGGCTTCTGACAATGGGACTGAAATTATAACTCCGTTCCCAGTTCCGATCCAGAGTCTTTGACTAGCGACAAGAAGTGCCGTAATACGGGCGTATGAAAATCCTAATTTTCCAGTTCCTGGGAATGGCAATGAATATTATGAAATCAAATAATATTTTATTTTACAACATTCCGGAGAAAGTGTCGAGAAAATTTTACAACTATCAACTCACCTAGCATTTTAGATACGTACGGTTCTATATCCACATCTTGAAGATGAGCATACGTTTTAGCATGATACAGTCTTAGCGTCGAATCTAATCGAATAGAAATCCACACACCATCCCCACACCATGCAGTTTGCCTCACTTGACTTTCCTTTCGAGGATGAGCTTCAAAAGCTTTCTGTAAGACCAAAAATGATGATTGAAATGATGTTTTAGGTTTAGGCATTTAAAATATAGAAGCCTATAACCTTAAGTTTTAAAGAGAAGACATCGAGGACATAAATTTTATTTCTGAATCCACACCAGATGTCTTCGTGCACTACAGAAAGGCAGCGAATAGAGTGATGGGGTTGTCCCCAGTCCACAAGGTGATATCCAGAAACATCCCACAGACCGTCTTCATTTCTCCTAAAAATTGCTACAGTTCCATTCGCCATTGAGACGAAAGTCCTACCTTTTAAATGACTACAAGAAATCATTTTGTTTTTTAGAAAACCAAATACTTAAAAATTTGTGGTTGTATGGCTGGCCTATTTACTTACGCTATCGATAAGATTGAGTCTGGAAGCCTAACTTTATGGAGGCACACATTCCTCTTGGTCACCGCCGAGTGGATATAAAGACATCCGTTCTGGGCTCCAAGCCACATTGTAGGTAAGCGACTAGTTCCAATTTGCTCTAGCGAATCCGCTTCTTCTCCTGTTAGTGTAGATGCCATATCAAGTGATACTGGTTCTTCTTCCGGTTCTAAAGAGGGCAAGGAAGTCATCTCTTCCTTTTGGCTTGTCTCTTCAAACGCTTCATCCCCAGCTTCACATTCAGTCAAAGATTCTCCATCCAAATTTGGTTGTCGAACTGGTTCCTGGAGCTCGTCAGTGTCGACGGGACTTGTAATGAACTTAACGCTAACAAACTTTTCACCTTGAGTTTCATCTTCAGAAACTTTTTCTAACTCAAAGTTCTGAATTCCATCGTCTCCTTTCAAATCGGTATCTTGCGATCCTAATTCACAAATTTTAGTTAGAAATGTCAGGAAAAATAAAGGTACCCTTGTCTATGGACATGTAATTGTTTATGAACACCCACCCGGTACTGCAGAAATGCATAACAGATGTGAAGAACAAACTTCAAAACTCAGTAATACTTCTGCTGGTCTGTTAGCGTCAATAATGGTCACTCTACTAGCGGAATGTGTAGCTGTACATACCCACACGTGTGACATAACATTGGGTTGAGTTTCCTTATCGAATAGAGAGTGTCCAGAGGAGTCCACTCCTGATGCACAAAATATCTAAACCACAAAATTTCTTAGTAGTCTCTTGAGACAGGAACTTCCATTCGGATGATTGAAAGATAGATTTGGCATTTACCCGCATCCCAGGAGTTTGTTCCATAAACGGACGACAGTAAATGGGAACTGGTACAGGTAAATGTCGACCAGACGGGCTGTCAGATGAATGGCTTCTCGAGTTTGCAGATGAATCTGATGCTCCCTGTACGCCTCCTGAAGCACCAGACAAAGCTGACGATGATTTTGCAGGCAGGCTCCAGCCATACGCCTATTGTTCCCAAATCAGATTGGATCAGATGACAGATTCTAAAAAGCAACTTAATTGTCTACTGCGAAAACTTAATACCTGCATTCTTCCATCATCTTTCCTGACATGGGCTTTGATTTTATTGTACTGCGAGTTGTCCCTTCTGTTTTGAGGGTCCCCAAGCCTTCGAAGTTGCAGCTTGTCAGCAGAGCTATACGAAAATAAAATGTCGAGACGTTAGCCTTCATTCAACAGATTCACTTTGATTCCCTGAGCGTATTAAGCTTTGCTCTTGGGTTGGGAAAACTAACTTGAAAATGTTCACGAAAACTTTCTTCGTGTAAACAAATGCACTCAGCGGAAAAAATAGCAATGAGACGCATTCCCCCGAACACAAAGCGAATTTAAAGCGAGTAAAAATCATAATTAACAAAAGACAACGCAGGGAATAATGAAGAATAAATATCTTTAATCGATTCTATTAATAAGTTAAGACGTATCATCATACTCTCGTCATACAGAACATCTCGTAGTTCTGAGGATTCTAAAATACTGAAAAGTGAAATAACGGGTAGTTCGATGCAACTTTGATCATACATATTTCGAGTACGTATATAGTACTTAAGTAACATAAATTCCCACGAGTGGGTCTACAGAAAACAATATGTGAGAACTAAAGAGGAGACAGAACTTATAGAAGCTTCCCGTGTAACAAATGAGTCTGAAATGTCTCAGGGTCTTGCGAAGAATAAATCTGTGCTGAAGAAGGCGATAGACACTTACAGTTCAGGAGGTCTGGAGGTCCTAATTGAATCTGAACCTGAACCTGTGCTTGCACCGCCAGGTTGATTGCTTCCTCTTGTTGGAGAAACGTGTGGAACCATTCCTCCCGTTGAAACTAATCGGTCCGTCGTTATTGGACCAGATGAAGAAGATCCTTTACTGAATAAATTGCTGAAGCTGTACCACAGAAATAATTGTGTAAACATTTAAAGAGCTTATGAAGGATAGTTATTAGTTAGAAACCCATACAAGTTAAAGATCCCTCGATTATTTCTCTTTTCTAAAGAAGGATCTTGCTTAGCAGCTCGAAGCATTTCGGTCCACCTAACAGCATCTTGCAGTTCCATGTACCGTTCCTTGTACTGATTTCTTTCCATTAGTACACGGGCCATTTCAACTCGAGTGAATCGTTTCCTTTGTGCCAATGGAACATCCTCCTCATCGTCTGATTTGGAATTTACTTTTTTATCGAATTCTTCTTTGGTTTTTTTCAGTTCTTCTTCAAGTTCATGAATGCGAAGTTTCATTCGAGACTTGACTGCGTTAAGGGAGGAAATTTCTTCACGAAGTATTTCGTGTTCACTGAAATCCGAATATATCATATGAATCCAGTCTCTGATACTTCACGATACATTAACATATTTTCGCAGGCTAACCTGGTCAATTCATCAACTTTGGCAATAAGGTCATCTTTTACAATATTTAGAGCGTTTTTAGTCGCAAGAAGCTCGCTGTTTTCCATGATTAGATTTTCCACTTCTTTTCCCATTCCTGAAATTAACCATATAAAGCCATTGAACAAAATGATCTCTGATATCATCAAAGGTTTCGGTTACACATATTTTCATATCACAGAAAAACTATTAATGTACAGCATAATAAGTTTACCCTTACCGAAAAAGTTATCGTTGACTGAAGCCATGGTTGGTTATTTAAGAAGCATTCACAAACACACCGGAAAAAGTTAAATATATATGTCCAGGGTTAGTGATAATAAAATGTATGAGATTGAGATATTAGTTATTAACATTCATTATCAAGGTCAAGTGTGAATCACACACACACTACTTAATCACAATTAATCAGACATATATTAGGTTTAGTGACATCAATCGTGTGATTCCAATTAATTCCCCACATAAAAGTCAATAATGTTAAACACTGAATAAACTTACCATTAGACGCATACTCTCCAGGATGTACCCAGCTCCCTGAATAATCAAAGATTAATTAAGAAAATTAGATTCCATGTCACGTCAAGCATATTCTCGTAATAATTAGCAATTCAAAACATCAAAACTAACCTGTGATCTCTGCCGTTTCTTCAGCCAACTCAGGATCTTGAAAATGACACTCCTGATAGAGAGTGTTGCTGGTTCTCTCCTCCCTGTTAAACGCAGATATTATTTCAGAAAGTGCCTCCTCAAAATGCCACTTAACTTTGTATAGAAATATTTTACTTTTTGGTTTTGCTTTTTCCAGGCTGAATTTGCTGCGGACTTCCTTCTGAAAGTTCTGTTATAGAAGAGTAATTTCACAAAATGATCAATTGATTCAAAGTCATTTTATGATATTTTAATCTATTCTAAGATAAATTATCTGGTGCTTGACTACTTAACCATACGTTATGAATGAAGTCTATCCAATAAAAATTTTTGAATAAAAGTACCGTCAAAATCATCGTCAGCTCCGTTGGGGATATCGCTATCCGGAAGAGCTTCGGACACGTCATCCATGCTCATCTCTTCTTGAATATTTGAATGCCGGAGATTACCACCGGGACTGAGAATAGATATTGTACCATCTGGACTAGTAAGGGACTTCAACATTGAAGAATTGTTTGCAAGCGATTCAAACCCATACGACATCGGTCCAGCCGAACGTGTCATTAAGTTATTTAGTTTCTTATTTACACTTGGAACCCCAAAGTTTTCTAACCGATCAGTTCCCATTAATATTTTTGTTCGTTCCATGTAATCCATGTGAGTTTTGAACAATTCTGTGTAGCGATCATGTAGCTTAGCGTATTCTTTCTTCATTTCATTCTCCTTTTCTTCCAGCCTTGAAACTAAACAATTAAAAATTCACTTAATCAATAGATCCAAAAACTAATCGCTACAGATTTGTTTGAATTGTTTGAACAAAGTTTGATACCATGATCTGCTGAATTCTTTGATCGTAATTCTAACATCCGTAAAATTGCCTCCAAGCTTTCTATCTTGCCACTCATATCCTTGATTCTTTCGTCCGAATGGTCTTCCAGTTCCAATAATTTCTAAACCATGACAAAATAATCTTCATTTCTCATCTTGTAATAAGACATTTTTTGTCTCAATCCTCTTTTTAACCTGTTCCGAAGTTTTTCGTAAAGCCTTTTCTCTTTCATATTGCGTCACAAGTTGTTCATTATCTTCCCGAAGCAATTCCACCTCAACTTCATGTTCTTGGTTTTCAGTGTAACTCAGGTCCAAACATTCCAAGACATTCACAACAAGTGGCATCAAGTCTTTCACTACTTCCTCGTCATATTTCGTAATCATTCTTTCGAATTCCTGGTAAATACTCCCTGCAAGAGCTTGCACCTATTTATGCCAAACAAAATAATTTAATCAGCAGCCGTTTCAAAATTATCCCGAATCTCCTTTTCTTATATACTTGTCTTATCCTCCATACAATAATAATATTCTTTCTTATCTCTTGTCCCAACATACCTTCTCAGACATCACAACATGTGAGTCTTCGTGTGCGAAGTAAACTGCTTCATTTTCTTTTCTGTGTTCCATCTTTGCAGGCCTCGTCCTTTGAGTTCTTTAGAAGTAATTAACGGTTCTACTATTTTTTAAAACTAGATTTCCACTACGTCGAATAAACTCCAGAAAGTAAGATGCTGAGACTGCTGTTGCTCATATTTGATTTCCAATCTTGAAGATGATGATAGTGGTTCAACAGAATTCCTTTAACCTTCATCATAATTTAAAAATCACATATTTAAATTAAACTATTTATGCTTAAAGAGTTCGAAACTTTAAGAGCATCCCACAAAAAATATTGAAAACCCTTTCTCTTGAAACTAAATCCAAATCTGCCAAACCAGCACTATATTATACATAGCACAATATGTACGATATGTATTCATGTAATAACTTAATAGACAGACATTCTACTGCTCAAGTGTCCTTGTGGTGACTTACATTCTCGTAATGTAGAAGTTGTATCATATTGGCCCTTCAGTTATTCTTCTTCTTAATAATAATCCCATTCTTATTCCCATTCTGTCGCAGTTACTTATTATTATTATACTATATATGGTGTTTTCGAATCCCAACAACTTACGCACACAATTCTAAATTCTCTAATCTTCAAATCTATATTTGTTTTTATACTTATTCCTACAATCCACACGAGCTCAAAGTGTTAATAAAATTCTACAATATATTCTCTAGACCTTTCAAGTGTCCAAATGTTTCCTAAATTTTAAACCCTTTCTCATGTCTATTTAGTCAAAAAGTGCACACGTGATGATGATGATGTAAAACAGAGACGAAGAATAATGTAATGCATACAAGATCTTCATAAGCTAAATCATCTACTGCTACTACTCCTGTCCTGTATAATGTATAACATTAAGTATATTGTATGTAGGTGTGATTTCCTGCTGACAAAAACTACAAAACGGGTTCACCCTTTTAGTCACGTCAGAAAGAACTTATGATCTCACTGTGAGTATGAATTCACTCGCGATCTCACAATTGTGGTTCACAACAACAATTAGTTCCGTTCTTCTTTTAGTCTCGCATTCCTCCAGGATATATTATATAATATTATGAGTCTCTTCACAGGTGTTTAAATGTAGGTTTAATATACTCATACCTCTCACTTTAGTGTCATATGCTTAGTAATTAAGGTGCCTGTGTGTGTGTGCATAGTATATTGTACATATAAAATGCATTTTCAGTCTCTCTCTTATTGACGTCTTCTTCACTCTCGGCACCTCTTCTTCTGGAGAGTTTTATTAGTTCACTGAAGAAAGTCTACACATAAACTATAAACATCCTAGCCTAGCCTACTACGAAGAGAGAGAGCAGAGAGAGTAGGAAGCATATTGATGACCAAATGGGTGAGATCTAAAATGAGAATATGGAGAAAAATAATAACGTGTAGATGAAAGAAATAATGCACGTCTTCAAGTAGCTCTATTAGTAGTATTAGTAGTGGTGCAGTTGATCAGTCTTTAGATACATAGATGTGTATGTATAATGGTATGTATATATAGTGTCTTTAGAGAGAGAGGAAGAGAAAGAAGGTTTGCATGAAACTATTTGAGATCATCTGGTAGAATCGCATAGTGATTAAGTGAAGAGATCCAGGTAACCTTGTAACCCTTTTCTAATGCAGAGCATCCAGCCTTTCACTCACTTATTTCTACTTTCACAACAACCACCACCTCCTCACTTTCTCCCCCGAATTGTCGGAACGATCCGAACAACCAGAATTCACTCGCCCTGACATTTACCAACACAAAATCAACGATAGAAGTCATTCACCAAAAAGTACTTCAACACATACACACACACTCACTTGCTCCTGTCTAAATGTGTTTGCTCATAGTTTCCTCATATGTGTGTGTAATATGCTTCCTAATATGGTAAATGCTAAGACATCATATTACAGAACTCCTCTTATGTATATCCACTCCTTTTCCGGATTGCTGCACATCAAATTGCATGGATGGCATTTATTCCAACACTACCGAGACCATTTGCGCCCATCAGGGGGCAATTATGGTAAATTTATGGAAACTTACCAAATGCCACATACCATTTACCGTTATTTCATTTTGGGAAAGAGAAAAAGTTACATTGAAGATCAAATCAGACATTAGGGATGCAAATAAAACGGTAGAAAAATGCTTAAAATGTTTTTCCCATCGTGGTTTTTAAAGCATATCTCCTCGCACTACTTGTTGGCATTTAGTTATCTGTTTCATTTTGAGGTCTCGAGAAAGGTTGAAGGTTGCATGAAAGTCCTGAGTCCCGATTGCTGATAAGCCTCTGTATATAAAGCCAAGCATACGCAAAGAAACAAAATGTAAGTCAACAGATTGGTACAGAGTGAAAGTAGTAAAAAGCTCCAGGTCAGCTTCATCATGATTTCAGCCTTTTTTATTTAGCCATGGTGGCTACTTTCACCCTTAACATTTCACACATCCTTACAGTTATGAGAGTTGAATTGGTAGTCCCCTAAATCCCCGAATAAGAAGTGGAAATGGATCCTTACAGAAATGGAGCTTAGCATATATTTGCAATTTTCATTTTTTACCATGTCCTTTGCTCTCTCTACACTTTCTTCAGCTTTCAAAGTGGATTTGCAGTGTATATGGTACACTGTACTGTTGGGATCATTTCGCAGACTCATATGTACTGTGGATATCCGCAATAATCTAACGCTAACCCAAAGAGATTTATCTCTGAGAAATTGTAATAAATTGCCGAGGTCGACTTTACACAGTATACAGTTGATTTCTTGTATTTTTTCGAAAGTGTTGGATTCGCAATTGGCAATCATACCTGAACCCTCGCAAACATGTAATATTGCAGTAAACACCACATAAGATAAGTTAATGTGGATAGGCTCAGATTTGAAGCGCATGTTTCCACAGTATATTATACACAAACCGGGATGCCAGTTTAACATGCCGATTCGTGGGATGCACCACATCCAGCATCTCTACATTCTTGTTGAGTCGACTCGGAAGCCGTAATCTCGTTTCGGAGACCATAAGACTGTCTCTCCTCTCTCTCTCCCGTTCTTATGTTCATTGATATGAAGAACGAACTGTTTTCCTTCGCTTATGACCAGATTTATTTACCAGACCCACAGGCATTTGCCATCATGTTGAGGAATTCGCCACTTTCTTTCCTACATTTCTGCTGCCAGGAGAAATGAGGATTTCTCCACTAGCCGTTTGAGCTTTCTTCCTTAACCTTTGGGAATTATGAACAATTATTGTTCATCCCCAGACTATAACTGTTCTTGTTGTGTCCTTCATCCTCATCCAAGGCATGTGGTGGGTTCTCTCAGACAACTTTTGTCTTCCAGTCGTGCTAAAGTGGCTCTGGGCTTGTCGTCGATAAGTCTTTTCAGTTAGGGAATATAACGACGAGGCAATACGAGCCTTTTACACTTCATACTAGTAAATACCTTCGTTTATCGACATGCCAGGACTTGTGGCTTTCGGGAGGCGTTGGAGTATCGGCAGCGACGATCTTTTCCTGCCGAGCATAAGTCTCTTCATATTTCACATTGCCTGGTACGACCAGTTATCTTGATCTTTTGACTTTTTATACCCCTCTCAAATCTATATTCCTCTTTGACATGAACCACCTTTACCATTATCTTACGCATGGAACGGAAAATATCAGTTTTCTTGAATCAACGTGTTTTTCGAACCGTTTAAAAACCTGTAAAAATCTCTGTATTGTTCCTATACCTTATTAGTACAGTTTTAGTATTAAATGCATGGATGATTATTCCATCGATTGGACATACTTAAAAATAACTTTCGCAATTTTTCCCTCAGCATGGTTAGCTGTCAGAAACATTCATAGAGAGTTAATATTCAGGACTACAGGAGACAATATGAGCTCACTGCTGTGTCTCACGTAAAGTTTTGTGACTGAATGCTTTTATTTGTTACGAATTATAACGAGGTGTCAATACGGTGAAAGTATCTGTCATCATAAAGTTTTACATAAGGGAAAACTTGTTGTGAAGAGTCGATAAAAAAGTGTGGCCTGCATATTGTGAATTCACACCCGAACCCCAAACTTTCTCCAGCATGATAATAACTCCCAGTCATTTGCATGAAGTAATTACACTAACGTTTTGATTTCGTGCTTGAGTAGTTATAACTTCTCCAGTGTGTCGTGTCTGTGATGGGTTGACTTTCTATATGTACTCATGGTCCAATTTGCTTAATGAGCTCACCACTACTACTACTGCCTTCTTTCACCAGGATTTCTGCTACAGTTGGAGCGATCGTCGTGGATTTTGATGAATTGACAAACTGGGAGAAAAATGGATGCACACTTCATGTTCTTGAGATTATGTGCTGCATTTTGGTGCTTCTTCTATTCGCATCCGTGGTGGAGCTTTGCCTTACGGTGATTTCCCTCCGAGGATCCATTCTCAACGACACACCACGAAGTGGCATTCCGTATCTCATGTACATCAGATTATGTACGAGAGTCTTATCAACTTTCTCCACGCTAAGCTAATAAACTTCACTGTACTCTTCGTAGACACTCATCACTCACTTTTATAAATGTACATAAAAATTCGCTGGATAAGCGAAATATTATTACACTCGTAGAACAAGCTTTAAAGTAATTGCTCACATTGTGTTAATTAACAAATCTATTAGTGTGTCCATTTATCTATCTATAAGTAGAAGTCTTTGTGAGTTCACTACCTTCATAATAGCACTTGCTTTGAGCTAAAAATAATTTCTTTCAATTAAACCTCGATTCGTAATTCGTAAAGTCAATTGGTAGTTCTCAACAACAGGTCTGTACACTTTTAATCTACTGTTGGAAATAAGAGTACAGTGATGATGGCACACAATCTGAAATATGAATTAAGCATTCTTCGAGTCATGAATGAGTCGTTAACAAAGAGTGACTCTCAATGTGCTTTATAGTTTCTTTAATCTTGGAGCTGATATGGTCTGCTTTTGCGATAACATGGAGCCAAAAGTTCTACTTCTCATGCAATCTTGTACTAACTAAGCAAGTTATGATAGGTATGAACATTTCTATAGCTCTCTTACTTTTCTAATCATAATTCTCATCTATTACATCTCTTCTTCAGCCAAAGGCTCGTGGCCTGTCTGTGTGTATATTCTTACTTCAGTCTATTGTTCAAACTTTCAGGTCTTACTTTGTGGACTTGGTTTGTACTTTTATCTGTCGTAATTACTGTTTGGTGTGTCTACGATGTGGCTGGAAGGTGTGTGCATGAAACTTTTTTATACTGACTATAAGGAGGTTTTTATTGGGAGCTCCATTTGTCGGAGATTTGGGCTAAATTTCGATGTTTTTTACAACAGATCTTGGGTTAAGATGAAGCGGTATCAAGCCAATTTCAGAGAAATGGAGCACAGACATCCGTCGTTTCGACGATCAGGCAGTACACAACGAAATTGGAGACAACGGTTGGTTTTTATCTGCCACATTACACACTTGTGATCCTAGATCCTGCAATCGCACACAATCCGCGTCTCATCATATTTTGTCCATTTGTTTGTCCAGGAAAGTCCTTCGGGCTTATGAAAACAGTTGGAACAACCGGTGCAGATTTCTCTTCTGCTGTATTCATAACTCTGAGAGCAGTCGAGTAAGTTTTGCGAAATCCGTTGCCTAATCCATCGCTTTTGTATTTATATATACACGCGTACATGTATTTGTGTGAGCGGATTTTATTGCCCAACTTTATGATCGCCGAATTGTGACTAATACACTACAGGACTCATTTGGAGATTTGGCAAAACTCCTCTCGGAATTTTTCCGGGACTTAGATGTTGTCCCATCCGACATCATAGTCGGTCTTCTCCTCTTAAGGAAATTGCAAAGGCTCAAACAATGTTCCATTATTGATGAGGTAGAGTGAAACCGCGTACATATCGAATGTTTAATTTATGAACGCACCTTCTAATTTGGATGGGTTTGGATGAATTCCATACTCTAGAAGAAGAACAATACGTATGAATTTCTGTCAGGAATTGCCATTACTCCCAACACCAAGTTCGTTGCAATGAATGATGCACAAGATTTAGGTAAGCCTAAAAAGTTCATTACTTTCTACAGTCACATACACAAGTTATGTTTGCTCAAGAAAGCCGTACCCGTAAAACGGTTCACCTACTTTCCCTTTCCTGTGAGCCAATATAAAGTGCAAGTCCCGTGGGAATTCTGGTTAAGACTGGAATACCACACTACATACCGATCCTGCCTCATTCCTTTTAACACCTTACAGGTGAAATGGTAAAACAAGAGAGAGAGAGAGAGAGGAAAAAGCCTCTCTCGATCTTTTCTGCTGAACAAGACTGAATCTTCTTCATAATATTACTCCGTGTATGGACTGGAAATGTCTGTATAGAGTCAAAAGTAAACTAAGCTATTAAACGAAAGCCAAGAAGTAGCCTTTTAAAAAATCTTGCAGTGTATTCGGGCAGTGTAGGTGCTGAAGTACATGAAACTCATGAAAGCACACATTATAATGTAGAGCTTGGCTTATAGTAAACTCAAAGGTAGGAATAAATGGACAAATGTACACAACACTCTGTCTGAGAAACATTGCGGTAGACATCCTTTCTAACTTCTAATACTAGAATTCCTAAGTGAAAGCACTAATAGTTTACATTTTTTACCAAACCAAATTGAACTACTTCTCTGCGAGCTTGGCTATTCATCGATCTCTTTTGGTTTTGCAGAGGCTTATCACAACGTCGTGTACTACATGCGTTATGCCTCAGCTGCATATGGTTGGCTGTGGTATGTCATCCCGAATGGGTTTAGTGGACTATTTAATCTCTGCTCAAATGTCAGGTATGAAAAAGCATCAGGAGGAAAGGCAATAAGAGTATGGCTTTGAACTGGGGCAATGTGAGCTATTAAAGTGTTAATGCATCTTCTGCAGGTGCTGCTTTCACCGTTACGTGTGCAGCTCCTTGGGAAATGAACTTTCAGATGTTGTTGTCGAAGACAATTGCTGCTTTTGCAATGTATGTTATGTCTTTTTATTGTCTTGGCAGATGACTGTCATGAACATTTGACATTAGTCAGATACACCCATTAAAAGCATTTCGGAAACAGATGTAAACACAATCATATAATATGTATACAGGTTGCTGTGATTCCAACGATGTTTGACCCATCATCATTCGACATTATATATGCTACGTATCACGTTGACGTGGGTGAAACTCCGTTCTTTGTTGTTGTTGATTATGAAAAGAAAGCTGTTGTGGTGTCCATTCGAGGAACACTTTCTCTCAAGGTAAAAAAGGGATATACAAGCTATAAAAGTTACACGCACATTCACAAATGAAATGTTTTCAAGCAAGCATCGTATGCAATCTCAATTTTCGTTTGCCTTAGGATGTTATGACAGACTTGAACGCTGAAGCAGAGCCTCTACCTTTAAATCCTGTGAGGGAGGACTGGCTAGGTCACAAGGTAGAAGTTTTATTGCATTCCCTTAATCTGCTGCTGATAGGAAATAAGCTAAGCTATGGGCAGATAAGAAATTGAAAATATTTTGCACATTCTTCAGGGAATGGTGCAAGCTGCCTTCTACTTAAAATCTAAACTTGTCGGAGAAAAAATTCTGGACCAAGCTTTTGAAAAATGTCGTAGCAAAAATCTCGACCCGTTCAATATTGTTATCGTGGGACATTCCCTTGGAGGAGGGACTGCAGCAATTCTAGCGATTCTTTTACGAGAAGAGCATCCAACATTGAAGTGCTATGCATACTCTCCCCCTGGAGGACTACTGAGGTCAGCGTCCAATTGCATAATAACTTTATGAGTTATTGTTAGATTACAATTAAGTTCATTATAAGCACTCCCTCGTCACACCTCGTAATAATTTGGTTCATTTTAACCTCAATATACCACGTGTGTGTAGCATGCCTGCTGTGGAATATACAAAGGAGTTTGTTACCTCCGTAATTGTTGGGAAAGATGTAGTCCCCCGGATTGGATTGTCCCAGATGGAAGCCCTTCGGGCTGACTTGATTAACGCCATCAAAAAGAGCCACACTCCCAAGGTGAACATTAGTATCTAGCGTGTGTGTGACCATTTAGCTTTACATTATATCAGTGTATATACATTTTAGATGACAAATGGTAGTGTAAGTAGAGTACAGCATAAAATTTTAGAATCCCATATTTTAATATTCACCATTCATTTACAGTGGCAGACAATAATGTCCAGAGTGGCTTGTTGTAAATGCATGGCAAGAACGGAGTTCTCATCGACAGACCTCGTCACTCCTCCTTCAAAGCAAAACGAATGTTCCTCGACATCCCAAAGATCCTTTCAGGAAGGTCTTCTCAGCCCCAATGAAAGCGTCGTGTCGATGACGATGCACCAACCGTTGTATCCACCCGGTAGAATCATGCATGTCGTTCGTCATCATCCCAAAAAGGACGAGTAAGTTAAAAAGAACTTATTTAGTGCCAGCCTATACTTTTTATTTCATAAAGCGATGTAGAGTTGGCAATTAGAAATATTCAATTTTCATTGCAATTTGAAATAGATTTCTTTATCACGATTAGTTTTCAAAAAGCTTTTGCACATTTGTAATTACAAAAACTTCTAATGAAGCTAGACACTAAATTCAATCACAGCTTTTTCCATAACCCGTTGCTGCTTCTAATTATTTCTGAATCTAGTTCGTATCAAAGTAACTAACACATTGTTATCCGGTTTCACGCTTTCATTAACAAAGGATAAAGTATGAATCTGTGTGGAGGTGAGAAAGGAATTCATGTGATTAAAAGTAGATTTGTAAAATCTCTCAAAAATCATGATCATGAAAAAGTGTTGACGAGTCTTTTTTCCTTGCTTCAAGTAATTACAAGTAGTTCATCATGACTTGTTTGTGTCCACCGTTTAGACGGATCATTGGGAAAGGCGAGCCCGTGTTCCAAGCCATTTGGACAGAAAACACAGATTACGGGGAAGTTCTCATCTCTCCTGGGATGATTCAAGACCATATGCCTGACAATGTACTCAGAGCTTTGAATAGGGTAAGTTATATGAACAGCTTGCGACATGAAGACTATTCAAATTCAATTGCTTGTAACTGCTTGCACTTCACTGTCTTCATTCAAATCCGTTTAGTCTCATCTTCGAACAAGCAGAAATTCTGATTTATTTCAATAATTTCAGTCAATAATTTTGTTAATTACCGCATCATTATTGATTTTCTTTGGCATGTGATTCATTGCTTATTATGAGTTACTTTATTTCACAGTATCTGTGTCAGTTAGATTCTTCCCAAACGCATGATATCTATAAATGTGTTCTACTTCAAGAGTCCACTGTATGAAAAAAGAGCATGCATGTAAGCTAGTAAGTGACTAAAAGTGACGAGTAGTCTGTCCTTGAAATCGGGATTATGGACAGGATCGAGGTTTAAAATGTGGTTAAATTTTCGGGTGAATAAGGTTACGACAAGCTACGGTCCAGCCAAACCCCACCGGACGTTGACAAATGCCTCGCCAATGAACTTCGTGACGGAAGGCACTTCAGGGAATGGGGCCGTGGAATGCTCGTCTAAAATGCAATCTGAAGCTCCAAGTTTTGTAAGCGAAGCATCCGTAACTTCCGTCTGTGCCAACGGAATAACTGTAAACCCATGGACTGTGGAAGAGCAGACAGCAGTACGCTCTCCAATAAGTAATGATGTGCCAGAAGACATAGACAACGAAGAATGTGACGATTGTATTTCGTTAGCAGCCACTAATTCTACAGAAACCTTGTTTTCCTTAAAAATAAGTTGGGACTATTTTAAAGAGCTTGGAACATTCCCATCAACCAGAAAAGCCCTCACTGCCTACACTCACAGCAGACAGAACAGCTCAGGCAGTTCCAATTGCAGCGAGTTGGGAACCACTATGAAGGAACTTTTCGGTCCAATCCGTTTGTATGAATGCACCGTGCCACTTGCCAGCTCGGAGACCTTATCAGAAATTAGCAGCATGAGCTCGAGAGCTAGTTTTAACATCATGAAAGACCGTTCACCTCTAAGCAGGTTGAAATTATCTAAAAATATGAGCCTTCGGATCCACGAGAATGGAAATGCGACAGATTTACTTGTGAACGGATCCAGTAAATCTCATCAAAGAAGCTTTAGCTGTGTGTATCCTGAGGGAAAGAAAGCAAGCAATTACAACCTCTTTGCCACTTTAAATGGAGGAAGCAATTGTAGCAGCAAGGTAGAGAACTCACTGACAGGCAGCAAAGAAGATTTTAACATTCCAATTCCAACCACAACTTCAGTAGAGAATGGAAGTTCGCATTACACGGTAGACGAGGAAGAATGTCTTAGTAATGCCTCTGGGAAGGAGGAACTGAAAGATGACCCAGAGGAGCTAGAACACCAGGATGAAGACAGTATTAAAGCTGATTCCATTGATAATAGTCGCGAAGAGGTTAGTGAAAGCAGGTCTCCACTTAATCCTGGCATCTCGGATTCTGATGGCATCAACTATTCTTACTCTCAATCGGAACACTATCTGTGTGACGAGTATAGTCCAGTATACCCAGTGTTCTCCGTTCTGACAGAATACGGAGCTCCAGTCCCTCATTCCAGTCATTATAATTACTCTAGTCAGTCGCCATTGGGCTCAACGCCTCCATCAGTTCATTCGGATACCGGTAACAATGACGAAGGTGCATTTTACTTATAAGTCGACATGTAGGAGATAGAACTGGATGCCAATTCGTAGTATACTTAAGACTTCATGTAAAAAAGTTTTCAGCACATTCCATGTAAAGTACGTTTCTGATCCGTATTTATAAGCTTAGTTCCTTTGAGGTAAAGACTCAATGAATAAGCATTTGCTTTGCAATTAAGTACATCAACTGCAGGAATAGAATTGTAAGCTTTAATAAGTTTCTACACTTAAGCAATGATTTTGTAAAGTTTGTAAGTGTTGTTTGTAGCAGCCAATATGAATGACAACTTGTTCACAACTCGAGATGATTCACATTTTGTGTGTGGAAGTTTAAACCAATAAGTCGTATGAAATGAATTCTGGCTAAATAAAAATGAGTACTCTCTGGCTCAGTTACCAGTCTTGAAATTGATCTCTTATTGCAAATTGTTCGCGTGAATTTTCAGCTCCGTCCAACAAGTACTGGCTATCATAATTATGAAAAGATGCTTCAAGCGTAGCGAGTAAAGAACTAAACGCCTAACTACACAAAGTGGGAGAAAATGTTGGAGACAAAACATGATTTTTATTCAAGATATCATGCTACAGTGAAAAATTTGTAGTAAAAACTTTACGATAAGGTTAAAGTTAGCAGTTGCGAATTGGCAAATTAATAATATACCAACTCACCAATTAAATACGTAGTGCCTGCCAATGATAATATAGTTAAGGTAACGTACAACGCGTCTAAACATTACTCTTTCATTACATTAGTCTCGACACCAACATACTCTGAATTCAAGACCGCGTACATTAAACGATCGCAAGCCATAAGAATAATACGAAATGTTATAAGCCATTTGAATCAACGGGTTGGTTTAACATAATTAATAGCCCTCAGAAGAGACTCCATTGTTACCGGTACGGGGGGGTCTTCCCCCGGGGCGACCGCCACGGAAACCTCCGCGATATCCATCGCCAGTTCCTCCTCTTGAGCTGTTCCCATTTCGACTGTTTCCCCGACGGAATCCACCGGAATTTCCGCCGTTTCCGCGTCCTCGGTTCTCACCTTATACAAAATTGAAGATTGATTAAGTGATTCTTGGTGTTCGTACAGAATGACAAAAGAAATGGGATGTCAGTACATCACACAATTTTCAATGATTATCGATTACCTTGAAACTTCCCGTCTCCTCTTTCCAAGTCTTTATCCTGAGTTTCTGGTTTGTAGTATCCGATGCGTTCGTTGTTTCCAAACCCTCGATTGCCCCGGTGTCCTCCTCCTCTTGCAAAGCCATTTTGACTTTGAGAACCGGAAACACCTCTTCCTCGAGATCCACCTCTGCCACCCCTAAACCCGCCTTTGAAACGGTTAGAGTCATCGCCTGCGCATACATAGTGAATTAATGAAGGTTTCGAAATCAACTAGCAAGCTGTTGGTGTTCACTAACCATTATTGTAAGAATCGTCATTAAGATCATTGTGAGCCGATTTATTAGTTTGCCCAGTTGCAGTTTCATCCGTCCATGTAGTGATTTGTCCATCCATGTTAAGGTTTTCCATTTGTGACTGAAGGTTTCCATCATTCATACCGATGTGATTAGTAGGCATAGTAGAATTGGTAAAAACTGCCCGTTGAACATTAGCTGTTTGAGATAGTGGTGGTGGAATAAAGGAAGAAACTGCAACTACTGCCGGATCCATATGAGGAGATTCGATGTCTATTGTGGACTCCTGAAGAAAGCTGTACGTGGATTCCTAGCAAGTATAAATATACTTAAATAAAGATAATGATACTTAAAGCCTTGGTACTTTTATGTAGCTATTACATTGATGCCAATAGGCAAAGAAATTTGACTCCCAGATCATAAAAATATGAGACAGATAAGAATCAACTATGCTAATAACGCCTTACTTGAATAGGAACAACAGGAGCTGGAGGTGGCTCTTTCACAATTGCAATTGGTTCATTGCTAACTGGAGACGGCACTGACTCAGTTTCAGACGACTGTTCTGGCACTGGCACAGACTTGGTAGTTTCGGACACTTGACACAACGAGGAAAAGCGATTCGACTGGGAAATAGTCACAAGCATATCCTTCACGTCCTTGTACGTCTTGTCATTGGCTCGACATACTTTCTTTGGTTTCCCATCTATCGAAGACGCATTGAATGATTATTAATACCGCAATGTATTATCATTACCACCATATCTCTTTGCTATCCTAAGTTTTCATTCCTTACCAACAAGATTGATAGCGTGTTCCGCAGCTTCGTTGAGAGTCTTTTCGAACTTGGCGTCTCTAAACGATGGCAGTAGGTATGGACTGATCGCGTCGATTCCATCTTGATCGTATTCCTGGTCAAAACTCACGACAGGTGCGCCTTTGATGAGCTTGAGATAGTTCTGTCGATTCTAAAACAAAAATATCGAATTAAATCGCTACAACTTACACAATTAAATTTGACACAAATCATCCATATGAAACTTACCACTTCGCTTAGGATACTTTGGAAAAACAGCAGTTGTCGGATCTTTTCGGCAGTCATTACAAGTCTCTCAGCATTCTCCTTCCGTTGTTCTCTCTTGATTTGACGCTTCACTTCGGTGCTGATTTCCGTGAATTGCTTAACCAAGTCTCTCGCCAAATCTAACTGCTGAGTCACCTCAGTGTACTTGGATACCGCAGACAGCTGATCCGCATTCAAGTCCTTCCCTTGACTCTGCTCAGCTTTGTACTGGTCAAGTTTAGACTGCAAGAAATCCAGCCAAACCAAAATTACAATCAACCTTGAATCATCTTCAACCCCATATTATTCCACCAACTAAAAACCATCTACCATATTACCTTTCTTTTCTCGAGATTTCTTATTTTATGTTCGACAATGACAATCGCAGGCCTCATCGGATCAGAGAAGACGTCCCAATCCGTGCCCATAACTTTTTGCAGGAGTTCAACCGAAGGCATTTTAGGTTCTTATTAAACTTGACTAAAAGTCTAAAAGGTAAAAGGTCTCCACGTGAGAAGTGACAAAAAAGGTGTCTTTTATTCTTCTTCTTCTTCTTCTGCTACTCTACCCCAACGAGATTTCTTCCTTTCTTCTTATCGGTCAACGAAATTCTCTCAACAGCGCCACACAAAAAAGCAGACTAAATAACCATTCCGTGCGGTGATGGCTGTGGTTCTGGTACGCTTCAGGAAAGACTCTCTCTCTTTAATTG
>Ga0194135_10000505_pt1 | contig 23094 bp, 25 predicted proteins | sample LitLau_LLRF_2013_FD_134024 | JGI IMG/M metagenome (GOLD analysis project Ga0194135, IMG submission 134024) | Freshwater sediment microbial communities in response to fracking from North America - Little Laurel Run_MetaG_LLRF_2013 (version 2) | ecosystem: Environmental > Aquatic > Freshwater >...
GGATAAGTTTACTCGGGATAACTTGACCATAAATCTGGCGGTAAGTGCGAATATTCGGGTTGACCGGTTCGGGTTAACTTTACTGTACGTACATTCGGGCTCGGGATAACTTTACTCGAGTTGACAAATCTCGCATTAACCAGACCAGCTGAACTCAACTTTATTCCGGTTGGACCGGACTTTTTTGTTTATTGACAGTCGAAAAATGAATATTCATCCAGATTCAGCGTTAACTCTCACTGGAGATGACCTCTTCCGCAGCTGCTGCAAAGGCAACTTGGCACGAGTGAGGTGAGAGAATTATTATTATTATAGTTTGAAATCGAAATAAGATCAAAGATTTGCTATGGGCTTCGTTTTTAATTGTATCTGATACAGGTACTTGGTTGAAAAAATGGAATATGATCCTAATGTCCGTGACCGCTGGGATAGTACACCTTTGTAAGTTGAGAAACATTGCAACATTTACATTTTGGCATGAATTTTATTAATTGTTAGATTGGAACTATTTTACATGAATATCATGTACTCTATCAGGTACTATGCTTGCCTGTGTGGTCATAAAGATTTAGTGGTGTTCTTATTGGAACATGGGGCTCGTTGTGAAGCACTGACTTTTGATGGGGAGAGGTGTTTTTACGCTGCAATAAATGATGAAATCAGAAACATTCTTAAAGGAGCCAAAGGTCTTCATGCCAGTAAAAAGCAGCGAGATGAATTTGAGGACTTTACAGAAAAGTAAAGTTAAAGTAAAACAATAACTTGTTATACATAATAATTGACGTATATAATCAGCTGTATTGTATTTGAAAATTACTACCAGACTACTCAAGTGCGAGGAATACAGTGATATTGAAATCACAATCAAGGATGAATCTTTCAAACTTCATAAATGCATTTTGAAAGCTAGGAGTCAGCTTTTTAAAAACAAATTGTCAAAATCTTCCGTTTCTAAAATGAAAATTGGAGACCAAATAGGACCAAGACATTTTGAAGAATTAGTGAATTTTATGTACACTGGAAAATTTACATGCTCAAAACATGACGCACAAGCCCTCGTACACCTTATTAATTTACTTGGAATCAAAGATTTGGAAGATTATCTCCAGAAGGAAATGAAGGCTGATGAAAGTTACGGTAATGTTATAAAAATATAGAAATTACTGGTAGACTTACTTGTTGCTCCTAACTTATTGCAAATGCTTTCCATCTAAAGACGTCAATTTGTCGTTGTCGCCAAATGAAATTCAGGTGTATCGCTATTTTTAGGGTAATTATTCTTGCATATTGACTCGAGTCTGTTGAAGGAAATGTTTAATATTTCAGTGCGTGATCACTTTTTAACTCCTTGCCCGTATGAGTTGAAAAATGTAGTGGCAGAATATTCCCAAGAAAAGCCATAAAACTCTCTTCAAGTGAAAAGAAAAGTTAAGGGGCTGGCGTGCTTGAGTTCTTTACTCAACCAAATCGGATTAATTCCAAAGGTTTCTCATCTCGAACGATATGAGCATATATGTTTGGAAACTTGTATGCAAGAAAATAATCAATGCTTTGGTTTCATACCATTCAAACTTCTACTTTCTGTAACTGTTTGTTACGTAGTTGATTCCAGTTTTTACAATCTGTTAGCCAGCCAAATTCTACAAATTTTTACAATATTAGTTTCTTGTTGTGAATTTTAAACTCCAATAAACCTTTGTATTACAATTACAGGAGCATCCAAAACTGCGTTCAAGACTTCAACCTGTGTAATCGGAAAAGAACGATCGCGCAAGGAGCTGACGGAGTGTTTCAAAACTATTTTCAAGCCAGGATTACCACACAAATACCAAAAATTAATTGACAGTACTCTCAAATCCCCGAAAAGTGTGGATTACGTCCAAGAGGATTTGAAAAAAAATTCTGAAGAATATGAATCAGATACAACCGTCTCTGACTGTGACGAATCAAGCTTTAATGATGACCTGGACTCGAAAGAAATAAATTCAAGTGGCTTTGATGTATGTTTTCAGGTCGATAGTATGAAGTTTTATGCTCACAAGGTATTTGAAATTTTGGTCTCACGACCGTTACCATTCAAATTAAAATTGTAATTCTGATGTCTACATAACTTTTATTGATAGTTATTCTTATGCAGTCGGAGTGCCTATTTGGAAACTTTGATTCGGAGCCCACTGACTGAATTTCGAGAACGTAACTCGCCAATCGAAACTTACGAAATGTTAGAAGTTAATGCAGATGTGTTTACTGCAATGTTAAATTATATATACACCGGTAGACAAAATACAGTAAGAACACGACGCGTGTCATTACACAAAATCATTTTGTCGCTAACATTCTGTATGAGTTTGTAACTGTATTTCTTCCAGATCACAGATAAAAATGTTGTGGATGTTATGGTTGCCGCCGACTATTTTATAATTCCTGGATTAAAGAAACAGTGCTCTGATGTTTTGATAACTTGGACCAAGCCAAATAATGTGTTTAAAATGCTACGATTAGCAAAGACATTCAGCCTTTCTAAACTGGAGGACTTCTGTTTTCACATTATAGCTTCTGCGTGGAACGAAGTATGTTCATTATCTGTTTACTCTTCATTTTACTAATTCTTATACTTACCTCCAACCTTCTGTTTAACGTTTAGTTACGACACAGTGAAGACCTGAAATCAATGATCATCGAATACGCGAGTGAAATCAAATCAAGACATTTGATTGATTCCATCGAAATTATTGATGAAGTAAGATATCACATTTCCATGAAAAAGAGTGAGTTTCTCGGCACAAGGGTACAAGAAGTTGATGCTAAAATTGCCGAAGAATTAAAACAAGTAGATGAACTTTTGATGGAACTAGGCCTTGAAGCATAATTTCTTTCTACTTGAAGCAAGCAGCAGTTTAACAAACCAGAAAGAAATAGCCTAAAGATCAAAAGATAATTGTTTAGATTCTTAAATCTTTATGTCCGTAATTTTTATTAGCTATAAACTCAAGAAAAATATTGTTACATGTGATTCAGGCACAGTTTCGGACATGGTTTGAGCAGTTTTTATTCCTAATAATAATCTAATCGGTGTTCCTGTTCTGAGGTTCGGTGTCATTGGATTTTGTGATTTTTATGCAATATTAACTAGTCTATATTTTTGCCGTTTGCTTGATTCTGTCCAAAAACTAATAAAAATCGGAGCACTTGACAAGAAACTCTGTAACAGTATATTCTAAATTATTCTAGCGATTTGATATTTTCACGTGCTCTAGAATAGTGTTTAAGAATCGGGTAGCTCCGAATATTCATTCGGGTATTTATATGGAATAACGCGGTAATGAGTAAGACACATTTTCTTCCCTAAATCGGAGTAGCTCGTTCCCGTTCTCCGTTGAAAGTTTTGCACTTACAAATCCAATACTTCCAATCCTACTCATTGAGCTCCCAAGTAGGATTCACTCCTTCTCTCCACTTCCGTAATACAGCTATCTCTCATATAAGTGTATACTTATTATTATTACATCATAACAGTGGTAAATATGGATTATTTTTATTATGGCTCATATTTTCCAGGAACATCGAACATGTGAATTAAAGTTTTTGTGAAATAAGTGAGAAACCTCAGTGCCTTGTATTCCACGTGTGCAGTGAACAAACTGTACTGGATAGAGTGCCACCACACGAAAATTTTATGATTCAAATTTTTGATTCCTAACTCGAATAACTTTAAGTAAGTCTCATTCTAAGAAATTCTCTTACTCTTCAAAGCCTCAAATTTCAATCATATACATTATATTGACGGATTGGAATTTCTGAAGCTCAATTTTTTGTTATCTTCAGGAAACTTATGTTTAATTCGCCAACAAAACTACATTCTTGAAGCCAAAGAAATCCAAATAATTATATGTATCTACATCAGTCACCAATTTCGCCAACACCCCAGGCTTTATGGCCAGAGTTATGAAATATCTTAAGAACCCTTGTAATAGATCCCATCTCATTCATCCATCATCCATATCAATCAACTGAACCTGAAGCAATAACACTGACACTGAATACCATCTAACTTTGTGACCTATCTAATAGATAATAATCACTGACAGTCTCGTCGTCTCATGTAGCAATCTTGATTAATCTTATCGCTGATAAGTACCCAAGAAAACCTACCAAGGCCGTGTGTGAACTAGAAGACGCACGCATTGAATAAGAATTTAATGATAATTACCAATTACAGGCAGACAAGCTGCCTGGCTCTCGGTTAGTTAGTTAATTATAATAAAAAGCCTGATCGAATACAATGAGAGAATATTGTGAGTGAATCTATCAGTTAATCAATCAGGCTTAATAGTGCATGCAGTTATTATGTTACATGCAGCTGCCTAAATATTAAGCTGTCCCACACGACACCAGCCAGGGATATATAATATTATATATTATGTTCAATATTCATCAACTATGAAAAAGTTCATGAGCTCCTCGTCCGTAGTACTGATGATGACGACGACATTGCTGAGGCAGGATGATCCGTATGGCCATGCTCTTCGGTGTTAAATCATCAATGCTCTTCGTTAGTTGACCTCCTCTAATTGTTATTCACCGTATGAAAAGCATGTAAAGTTAGGATGGTTTCAGTCTTTCAAGTCCTCTCAACAAGGTAACATCGCCAAAAGTTGTCTGGCCAGGTTGAAATAATGATTCCGCTAGGATTTGGGTAACTGCAACTATTCAGACAACTCACCTTGTACTCACTCTTCCTTTTCTTTCATACATTCATGACCTTATAGACTTTTATTTCATCTAATCTCTCTACAAAGCCAAAAGTTCAAGTTAAGTCTCAGTCAGCATTTACCCGAAAAATCAACGAGTGACAACTATTACACCTCTTTACCAGATCTACTTGAAACTGTTTCCATATTCAAATTGAGACTTTGATTGTGGCAAGAACCTTTAAATAAATTGCCAACTGCTAAAAAGTAACTAAAATCGTAGGAAACTTTTATTGTCTGTTTAGCCTAATACGAAACTATTAACTGAAGAAACTAAAAATCGAATTGAAAAATCGAAGTAATAATATAAAGAAAAGAATCATGAGTATCACTACATTAAACAAATCAGCAACCACAGTCCTCTTGGTGAATTGTGGGATTATTTTACTTGTGGCATTTCCAAATGCAGTGCAACCTGAGATTTTAAGTGCTAGGAGAAATATTTCATCTGGAGTGGTTTACAGTTCACCAGAAGAGTCAAATGATACCATTTGGCCATATGTCCTTCAGAAGTACTCTTCTTCAGGGCAATACTTGACCTCAAGTGATATTGTCAAGCTCATACAATCATCACAAAAATGCTCAAGACCCGAAGAAGATACTCATCATCAGGAAAGTCTAGACAATCCAAATTCAGAAGATTGCGAAGGAATGCGATTTGCCAAAAGTGACGTGAAATTCGATGACATTACAAGTCTCAAGGAAATTTGTCCTAAAATTCTCTATTGGATTGATAATCCGTCGTGTTGTGATAAGAAATTAATAGAAAGTACAAATATCGACGAAGGGATTTCCGACCAAAGTAGTTCCTTAGATGGAAAAAAACGTGAGAAGGAGAAACCTACCTCTGGAGAAGGTAATGTCTTAATGCTTAATATCTACCTTGCCGAAATAATTGGTTTCATTAGTAAACTTGATCTTCTTAATCTCTTCAATTATTCCAAATAGTACTAAATCTCTTCAGTTAGTCAATAATTGTAAAACTCATATCTGCTATAAATCCACAAAAATCCCACATTCCCCATTTTCATTTATCGATGCATTGTAGTCAATACCTCGTGCAGTTGCCTGCACATTCTTACGTTGTCCGTAGTCAGTCTTCAAGCCGCTACTCCACGCAGATTTGAAAAGTATCAATTCATAAGGTTATGGCATTTATTTCGTATCAAATAATGGCATGTATGGAGGATTTCTGGAACAGGATTTTATCAAATAACTTTCCAGCAATAATTATCTCAATTGGTCAAAGGCCAGAAGAACATGTAAATAGTTTAATGTAAGTTTAAAGCGTGTGTCTCAGTCTCATACATGGGCACAAACATATTATAATGTGTTAGTTCTTTTCTTGAAATAAATCTCATTTGTAATGTTCTTTTTAGCTATAGAATCTTACAATACTGTAAGTGGAATCATGTGATACTAGTTTTGTGTAATTCTAGCTTCCATATACATACATTGCTTTTTCTAAGATCTCTACAAGAGCCTTTAGTTTTTTTAACGACCCATTCATTCATTTCATACTAAATGCTTACAACTATGAAAAACATGTCAAGAAAATGTTGATAGTGAAGTTGCAATCAATACTGTATACGTAGATTAAGTTGAAAATAGAAACTACATGCATACTAGTACATACATCGTACATTATGTAGTGTCTATATATTTAAAGCTGAGTTCCTCCTTATAAACTCCATGATGGGTGACTCAATATGAACGAGTCAATGAAACATTATAATAATACAATAATATTAAACAGTATATTAAACAATATCTTGAACTGTCAATGTGATAGATAATTGTGTAAAGTATTAAATTAGAGAAGCTAGTTTATATGGCATTTTAAAATCAAACCACTGCACTCAAACGTGGATTTCGCATTGAGACTTTAAAACTACCTGGTTAAAATTATCAAAGTAGCATTAATTTGTTTTATAAAGCATTAAAGCAAATCAGTTGTTCAGTCAGATAAGTAGTGGGAGAAGGTTAGTTTTAGTAAATCATGTGCAGACTCAGCAAACAAGGGCGATGCTAATGCTATATTGATAAATTGATACAACAGAAGCGCGAGCAAGACACAATAAGCAATGTATGCATCCATTTAATAAAAATTACACCCACATTTTTTTGATACCTGGAATTAACATTTTTAAGTATTGAAAACTGCTGAATACATATTTTTAGAGCGCGTGTGGACTAAAGGTCCTGCCATATACATATTCAGGCTTTTAAACACGAGTTTTAGGGATTAACTGAATAAGCCACGCTGATGCAGCATTATCGTCGTAACTGTAAAAATCCCATTAACCATACAGTTCAAATATTAGCCGATAACAAATTTAATAGTTTATTGCGTCAATCACAAACTTAATGGTTCGAGTAGTTCTACGTGATTCGGATTATGGCTCACAATCTGTGCAGGCACAAATTTCATTTCGATGATAATCCTTTCAACATTTACAAGCTAGAGAATGCTTTCGAAAGTACATTTAGTGTTTAAAGGGTGGACTATTGGATTGGATGTCAAATGGTTAAAAAAAGTGCTTGCTCATTAGAAAAATTTCTAATAATAAAGCTTGACGAGATTATATAAAAATTAAGCATACCTCAATAAATATTTTCCAAGTTCAATGAACAATATTCATTTGGCATTTTAAGCAATGTCGAGCTAGTTCTTGACAGCAATTTACAAGAGCAATAAACACATTCATTAATATAATAATAATATTTAATAATAATATTTAATATAATAATATTTAATATAATAATATTTCCTATCAGAGATCAGTTCTCTGTTAATTCTTCTTTATTTCGCACGATACCAAGTAACAAATATTTTACAGAGATTTACACAACTGTAGTCAACCTGTTTCGTTCGTTCTATGCACAGTTTGCTCGCTTCATTAGCTTTTGTAACACACGGTTCATGCGTAATTGTCACTTAGATAATCCGTGATTTGAAGATTGATTATGAGAATGTGATGATGGTTTGAAATAACTGAAAGAAATGAGTTATTGTAATTAATAATCAAATGGTTTGATTTCTGCAGTGTGGGGTTATGGAATACTTTGCGTTACTATCATCAGCATGTCGTCTTTGGCTGGAGTGAGTGTGATGCCTTTCATGAAGAAGGATTTTTACAAAAATTTGTTAACGGCCTTAGTGGGACTTGCTGTAGGGTCCTTGGCAGGAAGTGCAGTGTTTCACCTTTTACCCCAAGTAATACATAGCATAAAACTAGCTTATACTTTATACCTAACCAAAACCGAAATTTTTAAACTACTGATACGAATTCTTGTCCTTACTTTTCTGATAACAGGCCTTCGCATTGTCTGAAAACGATCCTCACCACGGATACTTGAACATTTCTTTGATGATTTGCGGTGGCATCTGGCTCTTTTTCATGGTCGAGCGTTTACTCAAAATAATCATGGACTATAAAGATGTATATATCCAATATGAAAAGTGTTATTAATAGATGAAAAAAGTTAACTGTTCTTCTGAAACTATAATATATTATACATTTATTTTCAGCGGAAGGAAAGTAACTGGAAGCGTGAGAAAATAGCGAGCATTGTCTCCTCAACTCCCGAGAATAGTACCATTTCCATGCTAGTAGAGAATGGACATTGCAACAAATCTAACCATAAAGAAATTAGTCTAATCAGGAACGGTTCTACAGCATACTCTGGTGAACCTGAGGTCGTGTACGAGTGTCAAGAGCAAGCTATCAAGGCTTCTTTCGGACTTCAAGATGTATGTTCCAATTTGCTGGCTTGTTGCTGCTGCTTATTTTGATATTTTGAATCATGGTATTTATGTTTTATTGTGTTTAGAAACCTAGACCCAGTGGGTGCCATGATCATTCTGTGACGTTCGAACAAGGAAAGGACAGCGTGATAGCAACTGTGGCATGGATGATTATTTTTGGAGATGGACTTCACAATTTCATTGACGGCTTGTCGATCGGAGCTGCCTTTAATGAAAGTATACTTACAGGTGTGAGCATCAGTGTAGCTGTCCTATTTGAAGAGTTGCCTCATGAGTTGGGTAAGTCCAATGGGAATAGAATCTAAACTAATCTATAAGCTAATATTTTTATGATTTCTTAGGAGACTTTGCTGTACTGTTGAACGCTGGGATGTCCATTCGTCAAGCCTTGACTTACAACTTTCTGTCGGCCTGCACTTGCTATATAGGGATGGGTGTAGGCATTCTTCTTGGAGAGATTGAAGCAAGTACTTATATATTTGCTCTAGCTGGTGGAATGTTTCTTTACATAGCTCTTGTGGACATGGTATTTAATCAACTTCTGATTTTATATATAATGAGCATTATGAATTAAAATTCTACCTTCTATGTGATCCTCAAGGTTCCTGAGATGAACGAAATTGCGGAGGAAACGAGCAAAATATCTATAAAGAAAGGCATGAAAGTTTTAGCTCTTCAGAATCTTGGGCTTTTCACCGGAATTGCCACGTTATTTCTTCTAGCTAAGTACCAAGATAGCATACAGTTTTAGCCTTAGTACACAATATGAAATTAAAATGTACAGAGGATCTCAATCCACATGGCTTAAAATGTTGAATTAACTCGACATGTGATATATTTGTATTAGATTAATTTTAGTGAGTATATCTAGAATACCATCCTGTAATTACAACTCACAACTATTTATTAAATCTTTAGCAAAAAACAAAACTCTATCAGCTATTAAGAACAGTTCATTTATTTTCCCCACAAACATTGTCATAAGTAATTATTTCAGTACACAAATAATCAAAATTAATTGTTAAAAACATGGCTGGTTAGTTAAGTCTATTCAGTCTCTATGATAAATGCTTGAGTTAAAGTGCTCCGAAGGTAATATGGTTAGATACGAATATACGATAGAGCATGGCAGCACAAAACTTCAGATTTCTGGTTTAAAGGTAGCTAAGAATCTTAACCGAGTAGGTAAATTCATCTTTGTTAAAGCGTTCAACTCTGATCCTAAGCGTCTTGTTTTTTGAAGACTTCAATGCTTCGTAGCTCAAACCCCCTGAGTATTTAAATCGAAAACGAAATACAATATTACGGATTCTAAAAACAAAATCAAATTTAAATCATTGTAACTTTACCGTCTACTTGACATTCAATTATTCCAATAGGAACTCTAAAGAAGTCCGGGGGCATTCGTCGAACAAACCTAACTGGATCATCAGCGTTTGGTAACTGAAACGTATCCCCAGTATCTAGACTGTTAATAATTCTGTCCGACACTCGACGACACCGGTGGTGATAATCACCTGTGATTTAAGTTTAAAACACAGATTATTGCACTGGATTGTTCATATTTATAAGCGGCTCATTGAGTCAGGCAGCATTATTGTAACAAATTTAACCTAGTTTCACTTACCATCGAAGTATATGAATCCATCGCTAAGGGTCGGATAGTACTCCGTTGACTTCACGAGCTGACAATATCTTTTAATTTGAGATTCTAGGACGGATCTTTTGACAAAGTCGTCTCCCGTCAAATGAGGTGCAAAAAAGCTCGTTTGAATATCTGTATCATGAAGGTACTTGGCCAATAACTCAGTTCCTTGAGGAATCAGTAATATTTCGGCGCTATCAAGCGTGGTGTCTTTTTCACCCCATCCTCCCCCTGATAACAAAAATTACATCAAAAATCATAAATTTGCATTTAATCTCCCTTCATTAAACACAGATATGACATACTGTCAATCAAATCTTTATCTTTTCCACTTTCACATTTCATTAAGAGTCGCTCCCAAACCCAGATTTTCAATTCATTAAATTCCTGAGACAAAGATTGATCAGTACGGTAGTCATAAAGGACAAATTCTCTTTTCTGGTCTTTCAAATGTACCTTAAGAAAGCATAATTCAATTATATAGGTTAGCTCATAATTTCCCAGAGGTAAGCCAACTAGTCTAATAGTCTTTTACTTACTTGTTTGAGACTAAAGTATCTCGTAAGCTTTTTTGACTTAAAATGTAAGAAGTCGTCGGGATGAATCAAATTATGATCAAGCTGCGCCTCAGACAGCCATCCTTGATAACCTAGCACCGGGTACTGAAGAAGAAAAGAGTATTATTACGAAAATAAACTAAGACCAAACGGAATTTGTGAAATTTAAGATCTTACCGTGAAAGCGTCTAAAACGGGCGGTTTTAATTCGTCGAAAGGAACAGCTTTCTCAGTTCCCAGTTCCAAAAATGATAGTGTCACTTTGTCACCGTCAACTTCTTTAACCAACGCTCGGTAAAACTGTTCACTTTCATTAAACCTCGACATAACATACGAATCTACGTCTGGAGGTGCACTTAAGAAGTCTAAAAGATACAATTGTCAAAATTTGCTATAATACTTACATGAGTCACAAAGGTAGAGTATTTTGCAACGCAATCACAAAAACAACCAAAAGTAGCTGAAAAGTAATTTACCAAAGTCATCACAGTCCATGCAAGTATCCAACATCTCAAGGTACAGATGATCGCTGAACGGTACGATATTTACCCTTCCAGTTACATCTATTTCCGTTAAACTGTAGAAGGCCTTTTTGTCCTTGGGGTCCAATTGTTTAGGGCTGAGTTTTTGAAACTGTTCCATAATTCCAGCCATGCTAGTTACCTCATGTGTTCCTTCCCTTTCAGTGTCTGTAATGCTGAGAAGGTCTAGTTGCGGTTGTATCAGGCTTGTAGCATCAGAACTCATAATTGCACATAGCTGTTGTGACTTCCTTTTAGTATCAACAGCACCCACAAAGCCAGAAGCTTGCTTGTTTGAATTCTGACCACTGTCTGCATTTATTACAACTGACGGAGACCGTGCTTGTTTTGAAAGACTTTTGTCGACTAAAGGCAATTTACTTGACGCCCGGATAACAGAAGCCGGTACAAATCTAAGCGCTGGATTTTTTGGGCGAGTACACACTTCCGGATTAATCGGAGTAGCACTCATATCTGAACTAATCGGACTAGCACTCAAGGCTTCAGTGACCTCTCTGACCTCATCTTTGTCCTCCTGCAAATGAATTTCTGACGAAACATCCACAGCAGTCTCAACAGATTCTACTGGACTCTCAAACTGAATTAGATCCTCGTCAGCTTCTACTCTATCAGTCGATTTTCCCCCATCATGAGCATGGTCTCCCTCAGTTCCACCTCTGTTTTGACACCGGCTGCAAAATAAAACGTTTCAAGCCATTAAAACAATGCACCCAAGTATAATTACCCCAACTCATACTATTTTAACATTTTATTTAAGCATTATCGCACACCAATTAACAAATATATAAAATGCACTTACTCGCTACAGTGCTCGTCACAAAACACCATGTGACATTTAACACAGACTATAAAAGGCTTGCACGACTTTTCACAGGGACAATACATCCGAATTTTTTCATGATCGCAAGCCCCAGTTTGTACCTGCCGTAGCTCCACCGCGTCCCAATCCGGCCCTGACCCTTCCCCCAACAACTTTTCGAAATCCATGCCAACGGACCTCTGGAAGACCCCTCCCCTCTGACTTCACTTATTATTATTAGTTAAACTAGAGTACCACCTACTTTCAGTACTTTCGAATATAAACCAAGAACAACAACCCTGAAGAAGATACGTAGTCGACTAGAGCTCTCTCGCAATCAATACGCAGTAATACACACACACACGTGTTGTTGTCGGCACAACGTCCAAGACGACAGTGGGATCGAGTTTCCTTCGTCTTTGCACTTTTTCCCTCGACGACTTCCTCGTGGCTGTTTTTGGATTCCCGCTCTCTATGCCATGTCTCACTGTACCCCGTCCCTTCTTTGTCTCTTCACGACGAGGTGACTCTTCTTGTCTCCCCCCACCACCACACCATTGACATCACTATGCTCCCCAATTCGAATGCGAAGATTCGCGGGCAAGCCTCGTGCTCATCGCAGCCTCCCAATGCAGCAGCAATGAAAGCAGTCGACCACAAGATTCCTAAAAAAGCTAACAACGATAAGACTTCAACTAGGGACCTTGAACTTATTGTTAAGAATTGACATTCCGGCTCTCAGATTGTTAGATGGTAAGGTCATTATGTTTCTGGTGTAGGTAATTTAAATTAGTATTGAAACTTCTACTTGTGTAGCATCGGGGGTATAATTGTTTGATTCGTGGTGGTGGTGGTGGTGTGTTGTTGTAGGAAGCCTTCTTATGAAGGTTTATTTTTCCGTGTGAAGTGTCTACGACGCACAATAAATGGGTCCTTGCTGCTTAATCAATAGTCAGAAAACGGTTATTTATGACAATTGTGTGTGATAAGTATATTTTCACTTGTGACGTTTGCTTTAATTGAGGGGAATGGGGTTCATTGTCAGTTAATTGTATAAAGTATAAAATATAAAAGTAGAATGGAGATAAATGGATTAAATGCTTGGTTCAGTAGATTTGTCTCTTTCAGGCAGATTTTTCTTTTAATATACCTGTAAAAAGTATCCAGTTTGTCCATTATCTTGTTCTTATCGCTAGTTTCTCATGTGACTTTGATATGTCTTGAATGAAATTAAGGGATTTTACTGTTCATTAGTATATATAATAGAATGCTACTGGCTGTAACTTAGTTTAGTTTGTTTTTTATATCCTAACAGGTTGGACATTCAAGTACAAGTTGCTTTTGACAATCAAACGGACCTTGCATTTTTCCTTTACCGGTTTATCATTTCTTAGAAACTAGACAGCTTTGGAAGAGATGGCGGATCGAATTGTTCCTTGTAATCTTACAGTAAGTTTCATTATTTCACAGATTGGGTTTTATACTACGCGTGCAGATTTTCACATCAGCGCAATTCAGACTCAAAGATCATGAATTCTTAATCAAATTGAACTGACTGTGAAATCGTTCATTCCGCAGAGAAGGCGGTCAACAGTGGAGGACTGTGTAAAATCTAGTAAGGGGCTTAAGAAACTTCGATTATGGATAGCAGCTCGCACGAAATTTGAGAAAGTGGCGAAAGCCGATTATGCTTTCTCAAAGGGGATTACGAAGGCCTTGATCCAACATGTCCGACAGTCGAACAAGGGACCATTTAGGGGTGCCCCGTCACGTAGAGAAACCCAATCCGTGTTTCTCCTGGCGGTTCTGAGCCGGCTGAATCCTTCAGGTCATGACTTCTTTAATGAAGTCATCAATGTGGGTGGGGTTCCTGTGGTGCTAGATTACATAGACAGGCTACATGTAAGGGTACCCAACAAAATCCTAAGGCATGCTGTAATCACATTGAGTAAGTAATCATAATCATTAACAACATCTGTTAATTAGTGGTGTTTTGTATCTTGTAATAGTAGTGACGAGTCTTTGATTGCTTTATTTGTATTTTTGCTTCACTTCAGTGTATATCGCCTGGAAAATGGAAGGGTCGAGCACTGCTGTAGCTGATGCGATAAATGGAAATGCAAGAGCTCTGGATAATCTCATTAGTCTCGTTGCATTTGCGAGGTTTCAAGTAGATGAAGACAAGGAAAATTCGCCGATTTTCCTTGAGAATCTATTGCTGTTGTTGTATAATTCGGTAATGCATCGGAATCAAAATCAGCCTTGGGGCGAAACGACTTTGGAGAATACATTGGATGTGCTGGATCCTGTACTCTTGGATCCCGCAGTAGAAGCCAGAGCTTCTAGATGCATTGGTTTGGTTAAAAGAATTTATGTTGAATTCGTTAAACTAAAAAATCTCGAAGAGCGCTACATAGTACTAGACAAAGTCATCAACTCAAAAGCTCCAGTTATCAATGCGTGGTTGGGTCTGTTGGGAAAGCCGCAGACATTGGCAGTGAAAAGGGCTGTCGTAGAACTGATTTATTTGATAGCTATACTGGGAAAACCTGAACACACCATGTCCATTGCGACTTCAGGGTTATTGAGTCATGCAAGAAGTTTAATGCTTTTAAATGATGAATATATTGGGAACAGAGTAACAGCTCTTCTAGGTTATCTTGCGGATGTTGATGACACGTATAATGTCGTGGCTTTTATTTATGGAAACGCTCAAATCATTCCTTTGTGTGTTGAGCACATTACTCGGTTTTGGAAATAGCAATGCGACATTGCGAGCAAGGGTTCTTTCAGTGAAGCAAATCTTCGAGACATTCTGGAGCTGCTCTCACCTCCAGGTGTTAGTGACTAGATATTTTTTGGTAATTAATGTTAAATTTGAAGCTGCTATGCTTCCACTTGGCGTGTAATGTATTGTTTTCGTTTCTTAATTTACTCATGTATGCCTTTTATTCGTTTTACTTAATTTAATTAACTCGTTAATTTTATCCGATATTTTCTGTGTTAACAATTTGCTCCTCACCAGAAGGTACTAAGACTGAGTTTCATATCATGCCGTATGCTGTAATTTTGTGTTGCTTTTTTAAGTAGTAGAATAAACTGTTTTTAAAGTGTTAAATGTTGGAGAAGATCAGTAATAAATATAGGTCTATGGATAGACTCTTTTGTTTCAGTCTTCACTGACCCGTTTGTATGTCCGTTTTAATGTCTTTCTTTTTCATTGGAAACGCATTCTAACTGAATAATTGTATATTTCATCATTGTTATATGAATTATTTCATTGTTATATGAATAATTGTGTATTGTTATAAGGGTCAACAATTTGTTCTAGACTTGGTTGCACCCCTAAGAGAGCTGGGAAACATTAAACTGTAAAATTAGATATTTCAAAGCTCACCTGTTGTGTAAGCCTAAAGATTTTACACTATCAACACCGAATTCAGGTACCGCCAAATTAGTCCATAGTCCAGTAATAACAGTCAAAAAATAAACCTTAAAATACTTGTGTTTACTACAATAGCATCTAATTTTTATCGATTCTGTTTTTTACAGCACTGACGAAATTGAGACGCGTAGGGAACAATGACAAGAGTATGCATATTATTACTATTTATTACACATCTTGCTCACACGTGCAATCTTATCTTGGAGAATTGTTTATTATGGATGTAAAACAGACATACCCGTTGAGGGTCTTGATGTATGGTCTTGATATATTGACTTAAGATAAGAAAGGGTTAACATTTTAACACTCCCACACTACCAATTTAACATGTAGATACTTAAATTATATTAGTTCATTCCGTGTGTCCTGTCGAACTTGTATAATTCCACAGGTTACCGGACTACTTTCTATCCTTTAAGAGCTATTCATCATGTACTTTTAGCTGCCTGACTTTCTTTTGATTTCGAAGAAGCCTTGGAAGTGTGGCATTGAATCCCAAGGTTTAAAACCATCAAAGCAGCTTCAAAGAATACGTGATTAAGTTGTAAATCTTACTAATGAGCTCCAATGTACGAACTTTGGGTTGGATCTAGGTCTGCCTTATTATTGTGATTCATAATTATGATCATGGCAGCCACAAAGGCTCAGTTAAGTTCAGAAATTCAAAGCGCATAGTTTTCATAAATCATGACTGAACTAACCAGATAATAATAATAATGGAATAATTTTGAAGAGTTAACTATACATGAATTTTAATTATTTGCTTCATGAATAGTGTTTTCAACAGTTAAATTGTGTAGTTTTATAATGGATCAGATCGAAGAGAACTTTATGGATGGTTTACCTGATGTCGGATCGGATAATGGATCAGTTTCGATAATCTCACGGGGATTTGGGTCAAATAATGCAGTGGCAGAAGCAGAGACTCTCACAAAAGCTGAAGGTAAGTTCAAAGTACTATAGCAATGTTAGCATGTAATAGTTTTACTCTGAAAATGACTGAAAAGTATAAATTAGTGAATTAATAAGAAATATTTTTCACAGTTTGGGGTTGGGCTTTTCTCTTTGTGTCTGTTATAAATTTGTCCTCAGTTATGGGGATTATGTTTTTTCCATTAATGAAGAAATCATTTTACACTCTGGTCATGCGAATTATGATCGGACTGGCAATCGGATCTTTAACAGGTTCTGCCCTCTTTCACCTCATTCCTGCCGTAAGTGTAATAATACAAAATACGTTTAAAAAACAACTGCTCACAAATCACTCATTTATCCTGTTTCATTTATTATAGGCATTCGATCTTGGGGAAACGAATGAGAAAGGGCAGCATTATGTCCATATAGCAGTTTTCATTTGGCTAGCTACATGGTTGGTCATGCTCCTGGAATGTGCTATAAAGATTATTGTCAAAACTAGAGCTGTATGTGAATTCTTTTCTGTAATACACATTTCGTCCTGTCCTTATTTTCAATCAGTCACGTTACGTTTGTCTATGTTTTTCGTTGTAGCACAAGAAAGCGAAACTAGCCCAAAGAAATGAAGATATACCCTTAAATCAGACTGAACCTTGTGAAATTCCTAACCATAACGGATCTCACTTAAGCATTCCCACAAATGGGAATCACAATAATATGATTAAAAGCGAGACTAGTCTTAAAGGCTCCGAGCAGAATTTATCCACGTCTCACCAATCACTACGAGCAGTATGTTGTACATTAATTTTGAAAAATAGTAATAATATGAAATGGAACAAGGACAAAGTTGAAATTCCGAATTGTACTTTTAAATTGCAGAGTCATCGTGAACTTTCGATTCATCACAGTACATTCAGTCTGAATCGAAGTGCTGTGAATGCATTGAGCGACAAGGATACTGATGCTGATACTATCAAGACAGTCGCTTGGCTCGTAATTATAGGAGACAGCATTCACAACTTTATCGATGGAGTTTCCATTGGTGCTGGTTTCGTCAAGGACTTCAGAACAGGAGCTGTTATCTCACTGGCTATCGTTTGCGAAGAATTCCCTCATGAATTGGGTATTAAGAAACTCAGCATTTCATGCTCATTCTGAATGCCGAAAGGTATTAACATCTTTCTCTTCCTTGCATATTTCAGGGGATTTCGCAATCCTAATTAGCTCAGGCTTCTCCGTTAAATCTGCACTTTTAGCGAACTTTCTATCAGCATTGACTTGTTATTTGGGAATGGCGTTAGGAATTCTACTAGGAGAAATTGCTTGGGCGAATTACATTTTCGGATTTGCTGCAGGAATTTTCCTTTACGTTAGCCTCGCCGATATGGTAAGTATACTATAAACAGCTCGAGTCCGTTCACTTTTAGAATCAATCGCTTCGTTTTTTGGGATAATCGCAATCGGACTATTCCAAACAAAATGCCAAACAACTAGAAATACTGTCCCATGGAAAACAAGTTCGGAAAAATCATGCACGGATTACAGCTGCTAGCCACTTAAGCCCGTCAAAGAGGCATCGCTTCATTTCACATTCAAACGAGCAAACCAGTTCCAAACCATCACTTAGCTGGTTCGTTTCAATGCGATGAAACGATTTATGGAAGAAGTCGACATTTTTCGACAATATTGGAGACTTTGTCGAAATAAATGATACATTCTGACGACATACACTAAGTCATGATTCGACAGTTTGTCAAATTTTTGACGAATTTTTGTCGAAAATATTTGCACACGACGTATTAATATAAAAAAACTACACATCTGATGTAGAAACTCAGCTTGATTGGGTTCCATTATGGTCGGACATACAGACATACATAAGCCTCTTATAGGTACAGAATGTTGTAATCCGTGCATGATTTTTCCGAACTTGTTTTCCATGGGACAGTACAGTCGGTCTAAATCGAATAACGTGTCACGCACACTTTTATGTCAGAACTGATGATGACATTCGTTTTGCTTCCAGATTCCTGAGATAACTCATTTGATAGAAGAAGTCTCTGAAATCTTCCCCCAGAAATCATGGGCAGTTCTTATCACGCACAACATCGGAATTCTCGTTGGAATCGCCATTCTTTACTTGTTGGCTATTTTCCAACCAAAATAGTTCATTTTTGTATTTTTAGTACTTGGTGCATGTTCATAGTTTAAAAAACAGTTTGAAGGAAAAACCTCGCTTGACGAAAACAAAAATAATAACTTCGAGTATCGATCAAGTCAAATCATCAATTTAAAGATGCATTGGTCGAAGTGAAATTAGTACTTGTGCATATTTATTTTGCAATTGCTAGTTTTTTAGATTTTGAATTTGGATTTACATGAGACAGCTGTTTTAAAGGTATACGTAGCATAATATATACTTTTTTTGATTGCTACAGTTATATACTATCCGTTTCTATACATTTTTTGTACGAACAAAATAACTTGTTAAAAATATAGCTTTGTAAATACTGTAGAATTCGATCACGCATTTAATTCGTCATATTTATGTCTATATAATAAGGTTACATTTTGTGCTTTATTGTTTCAGTTGCTCACTGGACTAAATTTTCATGGCTGAATAGATAGTAAATTTTTTGTCATAAGTGACAACACCATCAAACTGGAGGTGCATACATAAAAGTATATGTAGCCACATTTGTAATTAAGCTTCTCGGGTAATCGGATATAAATGAGCTGAGCTAGATCCAGTACCGAAATCTGAGATCCGACGAAAAGTAGCTTATTTTTCCTAGATCTGTCAGAAATCGTTGTGTCATTGTGTATCGTTGTCATTGTTTTCTCTTTTCTTCTTCTAACCTGATACCAATTTGTCTCATTTTGACAGTTGATTCCCAAATGCCAAGTGTAACGGAAACTGATCTGTATATTTTCACCATAACGTTAAGACTACAACATACATGCTCGGTCGGTAATGGCAAATATTCATCAGCTAAAGTAGTAAATGTATAGTAGTGCATACTGCTCAGTGCATATCATGAAAAGCCACATCAGTTCATTTGTACGAATTTCGCTAACGATATATGTACTTTATAATTTATATAATACTAGAGTTGGCGATGGCTTTAACAGTGATGTATTGCTGTTGGAAAGTTCTACGTTGATGTTTCAACCAGAGAGGGAGATGTTACTTTCACTTGTACAGGTTCAAACAACCCAGCTTTCTTCTGTGCTACAATTCCATGCAGAACAGACATTAGTTTACTCAGAGTACCTTCACTCACCTTCCGGGCTTTTCCTGAAAGCAGACCAAGAGCAATTTCAATCACAAATTTTACAACGAAAAGTACCACCAATTTACCTTTTTCAGCATTCTGTGTGTGGAATCCCAAATGCACTTTGACATGTTGAGTACTTGGCACAATTCTTTGAGTTAAGGCTGCAGCAATACGTCTAAGAATCCCTTCGAGCTCGTGCTCCCCGGGGTTTAAATTCGCAACAAAATGTAAAGTGTAGTCGACGGTGTATGCAACTTCTAGTGGAAGTTTTCTTAATGTTGTCTGAGGATCGGATGCATAGAGAACGACAGTAGTCAACTCTTCACTTCCCAGTAAAGGCACTCGTAAATGTTCCAACCACAAGTAGAACAAAGCTGTCAAGACGTATAGGTTCTTTTCATTAGACAACCTTATCCAAGCTCCTAACCCTTTGTGGTTAAGTTCCAGTCGATACTGTCTGACATATCGAGCTAATCCTTCCACCAAATTGATGTGATCTGAGAGAAGAGCTCGTACAACGTCTCCAATCTTATATGGTGTCTCACCACTCACCTGCGATTGAAGTCCAAAAGATTTTTCTGAAGATGAATACGAATTTTTCAGTTTGGTTAGACTTACGTCTTCTGGCTTGAAGGAATTGATCGTAGGTCTGATCTCAGTAGGAGATGAAATGGAACCAGAGCCGTCAATGTCAGGAGTAGCCATTCCCTCTGGAGAAGCAATTGTATCTGGAGTACCAGCAATCGTAGGTGGATCGTCATCCTCCAATATCACCGGCAATACATTAGGTTGCCCGCTGAGCGATAAAAGTCTTTCGAAAATCACATTTAATATCTGTAAGGCATGGGAAAAAGTTACATTTGGCAAATTTGAATTGAATCATTATCAGTTAAATGCAAACTCATACCTTGGGGATATGTTTCAGTGTTTTGCATTCTTTGCCGTGTAAAATGAACCTCTGTCTTTTCAAGTACTGTTGAAGAGTGAAATCCTGAAGCTTCTTGTCTTTGAGAAGTTCTCTGTTGCAGTAAATAATGCAGTTTGGAAGTATAAATTGTTCAAATTGTTGTACACAAAGGATATGAAGTCTGCTTTGTATTGAGCCTGGTCGTTTATTCCTTACAAGTCGAATTGCATCATTAGCTCGGAGTCTCATGGAATAGACTAAATAGCATGCAATGAGAACTCCCGTTCTGCCAAGTCCAGCATGACAGTGGACGGCTACTTTCCCTTGGGTAGCTGCGAAGGACACAACTTTCACCATGTCCAGTAAATGAGCCAATGATGCATCTCCATAATCACGCCAAGAATAATTGTAAAAGTAAACTGAAATGCGAAGGAACGGTCAAGTGAATCATTTATTTAATGCTTATAGGGATCGGCAATTGCAAATTGTTTGCAAATTGACCTCTTCATACTCGATTAGCATAAACTTTTTTAAAGCTTACTTCCATTTTCCATCAGGTAAGTAGGGTCATAAGAGAAGCCGGATGAATGAAGAGGTACTGCACTACAGCTTGCGTGTTCTCCAGGCACTTGCAAATTCACAACCGACTTGATTCCCACCCTACAGAGAAAACACTTAGGTGAGTTCCCAGACACACTATAAGGTCGACTCGTATCTAAATGACCCTCATCATCACCATTATCATCGTTCATTCACTGTAGGCATCTGAGACTTCAATATATTTACTGCTGCATTCAAATCTACTTCCGTCGTTGGTTTGACTATGCATGCAAGTACGCTTAAGCACCTTACTAACACTGAAACTCACTTATTTGCAGCAAAACAACTCTTATCTTTTATTGCACGTGCCATATAACTCATACAAATATACAAAATGCATTTTATTCCTTAACTATATAAAATACTAGATCGGATAATAACATGACACCATTCATACCCACTTCGGCATGTTAAGAAATAAAAGACGCTGATCAATATGGAAGACTATGATAAAAATATGACACTCTCGTTCCTAAACCTAATTTTTACTTATTTTCCAATTGCTCTGCTCAAGAGTTTTCACTACAACTTCACAACGACTAGACTATTAAAGAGATGAAAGTAGACTGCATGGATTATTATTAGTTCAGTTACCTAAATATAGCCTTTGATGGCAATGTTATTAAAACTAATGCATATCATACACCGAGGAAGCGAATCATATATTGTCTTAACCTTAACGTTAGCTCAATAAGTATCATACGACGTTTGGGATTTGGGGTAAATGTGGGAGTCGTGTCGGTGTACAAATTTCCCCATACATCCTGTTATATCCGGAAATGTTACAAAACATGCTATTAGTCAATCATTCACTTTTTCTTTAGAAATGGAACAAAGTCTCGAACACGTTCTGCGTTGTCTCCGTTTGTTCGCACTCAATACTCCTGCTGTATAGCTGTGTATAATAATTGGACACAAACTACCACCAGCAATTTGACATTATGCAACCCAACCAACCAACTTTCCGATGAATGACTTGAAATAAAACACTCAAGACTTATGAATTAATTGAAAATGTAACTGGCTGTATGATCCAATCATTAAGGTAATGAAGATGATAACAACAAAATCCGATCTGGAGAAGCCGAAGAAGGGCGAAGACTAAACATTCAAACACAGAGCGTCATGCAAGCTTTGGACCACAGTTCAATAATATCTTGACTTAAGATATAAGTATTTAGTATTTATACACTAAATTCAGCTTAACGAAAAATATTAAACATTAAAATTGTTTGCACCTATTTCTGACAATAGCGAGCCTTTACTGAGAATTTCTAACGCCTGTATCAACCATGTGAGCTATAAATGGCAAATCTATCGCACTATCAGTCAATCGGACACATACATTCGTGAATTAAAGAGTGGTATAGCTTTTAGCGGATCCAAAAGACAGACACGCGTGTAAAATTAACAGTTGCAAATCGCAAATTGAAACTCACGTGTGAAATTGTCCGATGATATCAAACTCTTCAATAATGGAAGTACTCAAACGACACATTGCTAAAACATCATCGGTTATCCTAAAAAAGGAACAAAAAGTAGTTATATAACAAATTGATGAGACAAGGTCTCCTACTGCTGCTTTTTCCATCGTTTTGTATAGAGTTACATTCGCTCTCGATCTACTTTCTACCCACTAAAAGAGAATTTAAGTTCCTCTTAAACAAAGAGACTGACCAGGTTGAGAAAATCCCATTGACAGCACATTGCTCGGAAGACCAGGAAGTGGCACTTTCGTACTTACATCGACGTCCTCCGCAAAAGACGCTGCATTGGAGCTGAGGTGGGGCAACTCGACGCAGACTTTCGGAAATCTTGTTGTAATGTGATGAAATATTAATCGGTTCATTATTTCCGTGACTTCCACCAACAGCAGCACCCAAACC
>Ga0194135_10000506_pt1 | contig 23094 bp, 21 predicted proteins | sample LitLau_LLRF_2013_FD_134024 | JGI IMG/M metagenome (GOLD analysis project Ga0194135, IMG submission 134024) | Freshwater sediment microbial communities in response to fracking from North America - Little Laurel Run_MetaG_LLRF_2013 (version 2) | ecosystem: Environmental > Aquatic > Freshwater >...
CAAGTGACATTTCACGCTTTCATAAATTCATTTGATTATCTATTTGACAATCATTCATGTGTACATGCCCTATGTCTCAAAAGATGATAACTGTTAATTTGAGCCAACCTTGTAAAATTAGTGTTTATGAGATTACAATAACAAACAATCATACCGATGAAATTTTCTGGTTTGGATTCAGTATTGTGCATATCAACGGCTAGAGAAGATGATGATGATAAGACTTCCAGTCTTCTTTCTCTGACTGATGTGGAGCTCTTCCAGACTGTTGTTTGTTAGTAGTAGTATTATTCCCCTTCCTGTCTTCCCTCGTGCTTTTTGACACACAACCTGAAATACAGTTTTTAGAGAGAGAGTTGTGAGTAAATCTCAGTTGATAAAAGTTTTGTATTGCATATATGAGAGTGTGTACGATTTGTTTTCAATCGTCGGCATAACTTATTGTTAAACTTCACAATAAAGATAATTGCCAATTGACACCGATAAGTTGAAGATAGAAGGTGTGTGTACAAAAAATATGCTGCGTAAGAGAAAGTAAACATGTAGTTTGATTGTTCCGCAAGAAATAAAGTTATTTAGTGGAGGATGATCAAATGATAGGCATTAGAGTGCGGAGTAGGTGAGGAGAAGAATAATATAATAGTGAGAGTAGTTAGCAATTAAGAGAGAAGTAATAAAGCTCATGAGAAGGCGAAATAAAGCCAGATGGGGTGTAGAGTATCGGCGGAGAAGTAGGAAACATAACGAGCAGAACATATAAGGAAAGTGAGAGAGGGTGCCTTGGGGTGGTGTAGTATAAATGAGAAAAGGATTTTCCAATAAATCTTCAATTATCAGAGTAATCAACGAAAATGCAACTCTTCTGATCAGTTTAGCTCAGTTTGTCTTCTCTTTCTCTCTAATTTCCCGATAAGGTTACACGAGGCTTATGTGAGACGTGACTGGAAAAATTAGTTTTAAGTTTTCTCTCTCTCTCTTACGCCGCGTTGGCGAATCCCGGAAGAATAAATGATGGAACTCAATTGTTTATCTATCAGACAAGTTGATGAGGATATACGACATGTAAAAACTTTCTTTCTCTAATTCTCAGCAAGTTAACTTTAGTTTCTCTTTGATTTTTCCGTACATCATACAAATTGCATAGCCAGCCACAGCCAGTCCTTGTGTGTGTGTGAGTGTGTGTGTGTCTCTTCATTTCGATTGTGGGTAGGTGGGTGAATGTATACACTGAAAGAACACTGAAAGTAGTATAGTACAAGATAAGACTCCGAATTAGAAAATAAACATTTCATCTGCCATTGCAAAGCCTTTTGGAATTGTAGGAAAGATAGAAGAGGCTATTAATTGTTGCAAGGATCTGTAATGATAGAGACTTGATCGATAAATTCATTTCGAGGGAACTACACCACGACTACTATATAAGTCTAAGTCTGCTAATACTACTACACTGTGATGAGAGAAGAGGTAGAAGTAATCAAGAAACGTATACTCGCGTAGATTTCAAGGCTTTGTTGTACACTTTCTTCGGGAAACTTGCTAAGAATAAATGTCTCGAAGGGCTGTTCAGAATGTCACTAGTTAATTACGGCTAGTTCCAATACATAATTTGCTGTGAAAACGTGTAAAGGAGCTCTTCTCTGTTGTCTCCGAATGTAAACGAAGTTGACAGTTAAGAGAATGAACTTATTTAGAACGGAAAGCCCCAATCTCATGATCAACTTAGTGTGAAATTAACTTAGGGGCATCCGAGGTAGATAGTGGGAGCTTCACAAAACCCACTTTCAACATTAAGGTACTCGCGTCTATTTCCTTTCTCTCTTACATTTCGGGAAATAAATCTTACACGAAGGTTGCGAATGAGATGTGCGACGAACATCTCATAGATTAGCGAGTTAGCTAGCCACGTCAAGATTTATATAGAGACGAGAAGAGAGCAGGAAGTGTCTGTTTAAGTACATAATATTCTCTCTACGGGCCATGTTACAATCCTCAACCATCATCATCTCCTCTTCAACTTTGATCACTGCTTAGCGACTTCCACACACACACCAGAAAAAGACGCCACCACTTTAGGTAATGGAATCCTATTAAGCAATATTATTATTGGAGTCGGATGCTTAAGAACAATCTTTCAGATATTCAACTGCTCCTCTTCTGTATTAATCTTTACGAATTCACAGAGGAATGAGACTCTTCCTCTCTCTCTCTCTCTGTACAAATAAAGGCCATTCTTCTGAAAAATAAGGAAAGTCTGTAAGAACTCACTTTCTCCACGATTGATTGCCCCTCTGCACGCAAGAATAAAACTCCCTTCCTCCTCATCACTCCAGACTTCATTATCTCTCCTTTACAATACTTACTGTACACAGACTATAGAGAGAGAGTGCTCACTTCTCCTTCTTCAATTACTTCATTCTCTGTCACTTTTTGCCAACTATTCTGCCAAATGAGTCATCATACCTTTCAAGAGTCTCATGAAGAAAAGTGACCGTAGAAGAGGAAAAGCTCATCTCTTCTTCCCGGATGGATGGAAGATTGTTAAAACCGTATCATATAAAAGGAAGGATTCAATAAATGTCGTGAATCGTTTCACACGATGACAATGATGGGACAACCAACTGTACTCTCACCAGAGGATGTGGATTATATAATATTACTATATAGGCTGAAGGGGACGGACGGAGGAGAATGAGGCGAATAAAAATAAAATGTAGGTTGTTGTGTGTATATATAGTATTATATAGAGAGGAGACTACACGGCACGGGATGAGAATAAGTATATTGGCGGAATGCACACAATAACATGTCGTGTAATAGACAATTTCTGTGGCCAACAGTTGAAAAATCCGGATTTGATTTGGAAATGAAGTTAAAAAGCCCTGGCGCAGTAATAGGAAAAGTGGGAGAAGGTATAAAGAGCTGCTCTATAAGGGGAAAAGTAGATTGAAAGTTTTGGTATATATGATGACGTTTGGGAGAACATTTTGCTATCGATATTTCATCTATAAAGAGCAGGAAGCAGAGCATCAGCATCAGTAGTACACGGTGTCGGCAGCGGCATTCAATTATTGAAGGCAATCAACCGTGAACACAAATTGAATTGATTTTGAGACACGCCAAAACAGACCCTTTCATCCTTTTCCTTTGTGTATATCGCGTTATTCGTGCCTGCCTAGAAATAGAAACTATATGCTCCTGATCTATATAATATTCTATGATGATGTGCATGTGCCTGCTTTTTGGTGACGGCATTGGCACGATCCGATTGCACTTCGTCCAACAACTAAAGTGCCTCACTTACGACGACTTCTCTCTCTCTCTCTCCCATCGTCCTTTTATTTGCATTAATCAATCATACAACACACAAGTAAGTGTCTTCCCAATAATACTTTGGACCCTTAATATGACAATGACACTACAGTTCTTCACCACCAGCACCACTCCCACTCCAATGTTTCTTGTCCATCATATTAACAAGGCTAATTTATTATTGCCTTTGATGATTGTGTACAGAGGCATTTCACCTGAAACAAGGTTTGTATATACTTCGCAAGGTCCTTTGGCGTTATATAGCAGGTATATGTTCAATTGGCAGACTCAGGAAGTATTTAGCAAATTTAGCTAGGTTATTTTTAAGTTTAATAATAAAGAGATAACCGATCAAACTAAATAATAATAATGATGAGGAAGGGAAAGTAATAATAATCTGGGAAAGATTGAGCCGGAGAGAGAAAGAGTTCCTCTGCCTGTGCCTGTGTGGGCTGATACAAAAATGTTATTTTTTAGGTTGAGAAACCTGTCTGATGATGTCTGTTAGTTATATTGTTCGTGCTTTCTTCGGACGTCTGCTGCGATGCTATGTGTGTGTGTGTGTGTGTGTGAATGTCATGTCGAAGCATAAATGTGAGGAGAGCAATATATATTGGTGGATATTTGTATCAATTTCAACTGTCACAATCTTGGACAACGAAGATAAAACCACCACACTGTCCGTTACTGTCGACGAAATTAGAAAGAGCCTTCATTTCTGCGAAACCATGTGTCAATTCAACCATCGTATTATATGTGTTTGTATTATTTGATATATATCTCTGTACGAGAGAGAGAGGAAAGTAAAAAAAACCTTGGGTGTTGGTGCTGTGGGTTTTAGGAAGCAGGAACATTTTGGCCGACGGAACGAGTGGCCGAAGAATAGAAAAGCACACACGAAGTGCACATAGCTTTGCATTGAGTTCGATGAAAGGAGTTTGTGAACATCAGAAATCACGTTAGAAAGCTATAGGGAAGGAAATTGGCCATTTTCGTATATAAAACAGCTGTTGCACTCCATGTTCTCTGTGACACATTAAATCACTATGCTCGTAATGAAACTCTCCGCTGCCACACATATATTAGATACATGGAGAAAGGAGCAGTTTTTGTATTTGGTATGTGGATCGCAGAGTCTTAAGCAGTTGACTATGTGACTCTAACGTGTGTAACGTGTTTGAAACAACTCGGCTGTTGTTGTACTAGCAGTACATACACACAATACTATGAGATGCCTCCTTTTATGCCTTGCCCTTCTACCGTGTATATACTTTCACTTTCACAGAGTACACGGAAGTTTCTCTTGAATATCTCGTATGTGTGCACCACATCCAATGCCTCCTCACTCCGTAAAAGACAAGTTGTTCTTTTCCTTTTAATATTTCTCGTGCTACATCTACTCTTTCCTATTGTTTTGCCTTCACTACTTTCAATCAAGAAAAGCAAACATTTCTTTAATGAAATTGACCGGAACGGAAAGTACGTATATAGTAGAGAGAGAGAGAGAGAAAGAGTCCAGTCCACTTTTCAATTATTATAGGTCCCTTACTTCCCTTCTTCGCTGACTTTCTTTTCGTATGCACACCGAAAAGAAACAAACAACATCAATCCCAGCTTTACTGAAAGTCAATTCCTTCTACTTTCACTCCAACTCTCTGACTCTCTCTATCTACTTCTTGCCTACTATAAACTCGTTATCCTTCATTCTTATTGTGAGAGTATATACTTCTATGGAGTGCATATAGATTTCCTACCTGCTAGCTCTCTACTTCATTTCATCAATGAACCTTTCTGAAGTTCCTCACAAAATATATAATTGAAACAAGTCATCCGTGTCGCTTTCCGTTATGCCCCTTTCTCTTAATTCATACGGAGAGAAATGCCACTGAGATTTAATTTCTTAGGAGACATTAGTCTAAAGGTCAGGTGAAAGAGGCAACATATACGCTTCTTATAGCTATTCTCCATGCTAAAGTACAATTTTCTTTCTCATCTTTATGCACAATCGTTCAAAATCCCTGTCTTCCCCAAGCCCACGTGTATGTTGAGATTTAAGAAACAAGATCGAAGTACGAACAAGAAGAATTATGGAAGAAGTATGGTTCTTTCAATCTACCAACACACTCCTATGAAACTTAGCAGACAGATGGGTAATTTTCATATATAACAAAGTTTAAACTTACTGAATTCAGGTGTCCAGTGGTATTAGGAAAATATATCGTCTCTGTTGTACTTGTACGGTCCGCAGGTAATCCGTTTTACAAGAACGGGAGGCTTCCTCGTGGAGAACGATAGCTGGTGCGATGAAACGACATAGTGGTAGTCGTATGGTATTTTAGTGTTGGAGGGTTAAAGAAGAGACCGGGTGTGTGATGATGAGATGATTGAGAGACGACGACGGCATTCGACTAGGGTGAGAGATATCGATGTGTGTGCAAAGGACTGTAGTTTGGTACGAACTGATGAGACGAGGATCCGAAACCGGAGGAAAAGATGAAAGTCTTGTTGGTGGTATGGGCACGAGGGACTCAAAAGACACGCACACATATTCACACACAACACATACTGCACGCTTTCTTTGCTTTCTCCGGAGCTCATGTGCGCAATCTTCCGTCTCTCCTACCTCCATTACCTCCACATTAACCCTCATAAATTACTTCTTACCGACCTATTGATTTAACTCTTGCGGATTAGGTTATAGTTTCTTAGGACTCCCAACCAATTACGGAGATGGAAGTTGTCATAAATCGGCAACCCACCCACCATCCGATGTAAGGTACACACTCACAACACACACAACACACACACATCCTGTTGTGTGTAGTGTGAGTGTGTGAGTGAGTTTCAAAATAGTTTGGGTTCTCGTGTCATGAACACTGATCTACAATGGTCATAGATGGGTCATAGTTGTAGATATTCTAGATATCTTTTAAGTAGGATATATGTCAGTACAATTGTTTTCATTTTTTGTACATTTTTTTCTTTGTCAAGCCTCTACCATAGATCTGTGGCTTTCTTAGGGATTCTTTGATTCTAATATGTGCACAATCTACTAAAAGACGAGACGTACAGAAAGATGAGACAATGAAATGTATGCAATTACAGGTGCTCCTACACCAGCATGACCTGCGTGCAAGTACTAACAAGCAAGCTTGTAAATTCTGGTGTATACTTGTTCATATACACATACACTGACAGCAGATCACTTGTCGAGCGTGGTTGGAAGCTCCAAAAGATACTTGGAATTCTTGGAATGCGAACTAATTGTAAGATTTGAGGGAGACAAAGACACTAGGCGTGTCTCACTTTCCCCGGACCTTTGGCGTGTAGGGCGGGAAAGAGGTTCGTCGTCTGTGAAGGGGAACGGTGGTAGTCTAGTGAGTGAGAGATTGTTTGTTGTCTCCTTCTTTGTGAGATTGCGACATTCGACGCTTACATAATCTCACACTCGGCATCATCATGGATGTCAAAGTTCAGAAACGTGTCGTGGCAGCATCCAAACGCTCAAATCGCTCGACGGCCAAACCAAACGTTACAGTTGATGTTCAGGAAACTCCAGAATACGAAGATTCAAGTGACTTTGTGGAAGTTCAAGGACATAGAGCTGGAACTGCTGGAACAATGGGGGCGAGTAAGCGTATCACGCGATCAGCAGCATCTAATAATAACAATAATAATAATTGTAATGCTAGTAGTCCTAAAAGTGGAAAGGCAAACCAGAAGGTGAATCATGGTGGTGTGGGTAGCTCTGTTAATAAGGAAATGCCTGATATTCCTGCAGCTAGTACGTCGAAGAACCAGGCTTCGAATTCTCGAACTCGCAATGGCGCTGGTACTGGTGGTCGTGTGTCGAAGAAGACTCGAGAAGTCGACGATGATGAAGTATCAGACGCAAGTCCTGTAAACCGAAGTATTCGCAATAAGAAAGGGAACTCTAGCAAAAGTCTAGCTAACAAGTCTGTGACTGCTGCTGCAGCTGCTACGGGGAAACAGCAAACCCCCAAGAAGGACACGCCGACGGCAAGCAAAAGTACAAAAAAGAAGCCAAGCGGGACTACACTTCGGAAGTCCAATTCACCTCCTTCAACACTTCAGGCTATCGAGGATGCGGTAGATAGACGTAAAAAGATGGAAACAATGGATGTCATGAGCTTGTTGACAATTGGCGAAGCGTTAGGAAATCCTGGTAGAACGACGTCATTTGAGGAAACTATGGACAGCAGTGATTCGTCTGAAGAGGAGAACGATTGGGAGGAAGTGGAAGGAATGGAAGACCAAGCATTGGCTGGACCATCCATCCCTGCGGAAGGCGTTGTCGTTCACTTAAAAGGGGAAGGACATAACTTCAATAAGAAAAAGGGTAATTACATAAACATACAGAAAGGAGCGTGGTAAACGTAAAATCAATACCATTAGTTTTAGAAGTGTGAAGGGATTGGAAATTATATTTTTGTTTTTTATTTGGTTTTAGGGAAGAAGAAATTCGATTTGAATGATTATCTTCGGAAAGAACTGAACAGAAAAACCAGAGAAAAACAACTTTACATGCATAAGGCGAGTTTGGTGTGCTTATTAGGGAGAGGTATCATTGTGAATGGATGGCTTGGAGATGAAGAACTTCAAGGGATGGCATTTTCTTTGTTGCCCTCTAAGTTTTCTAACGCACCTAAATTCGTTAACTTGGAGTACCTGTCAAAGTTTGTGGCTTGGTTCCGTATTCACTTCAAAGTGAAAGTTTGGGATGATTCAGAGTCACAGAAAAACGATAATGTTGATATTGTCGAAAATCTGAAGGAGGAAATGTTAACTCGAAACTTTTCTAATTATGACAGCTTAGTATATATTTTTATTATTTTACTGCGATCGATTAAAGTTGACTCTCGATTAATGTGGTCGATGCAGCCATTGCCGCTTAAACCTGATACAGACGAGCTATTGCAAAAACCGAAAGAGTTGGCTGAAGAGAATTCTGAGAATGAAGATGAAAAAGATCAACCAAGTACAAGCAAATCTCAAAAAGGGAAGAAAAAGAGTGAAAACAAAGAGGATAGTAGTTTGGGTCGTAGGATAATATCTACGGATGACGATGATTCAGATTTCGACGAAACGAAGAAAGTGAAAAAGGGAAAAACTCATAAGAAAAAGAAACCTTTGCCCACTGAGAAAACAAAGCTAACTTGCGACACATGGGTAGAAGTCTACCTCAATGAAGAAGAGCGATGGGTTTCTGTCGATTTGGATACTTCTAAGATTCTTTGCGATTCAGAAATTGAGGTAAGAATTCTGGATTTAATTTGCCACAGTTAAATGTTTTCATCTCAATAAAACGGCGGTTTATTTTTGCAGAAAAAAGCTACACAACCAGTACTTTATGTGCTATCGTTCGACAACAAGGGAAAAGTGAAAGACCTAACAAGAAAATACGCTAAGAACTGGCTAACGTATACGCTAAAGCAACGGGTTGACCCTGAATGGTGGAATAGCACTTTGTTGCCCTTCATGGGAAAAGAAACGCAAAGGGACTTGGAGGAAGATGAATTTTTGGATGAGCATCTGTTGTCTCAGCCCATTCCTAAAACTTTATCAGAGTTAGTGTTCGCTGAATATTGTAGACACTCCATGAAATTATTCCCCTGTAAATTGACTTTGCTGTTTTTAGGTGCAAGAGCCATCCTATGTTCGTTCATAAACGGCACTTTCTTCAATACGAAGCATTGTACCCTCCTGATGCTGCTCCAGTAGGATTCATTAAGTCTGAACCTATATACTCCAGAGATAATGTGAAGACTCTTCGGAAGCGAGAACTTTGGATGAGGGACGCCAAAGTTGTGAAGATAGGAGAGACCCCTTACAAAATAATCACGCGTCCAAAATGGGATAGGGTAAAGCTATAATGATTACGTAACTTGTGAGACGCAGTAACTAATCAAATATGAATTTATTCATTTAGGCTACTAGACAGATTTTACCAAATCAGCCTCTAGAATTGTTCGGCGAGTGGCAAACTGAGGACTATGTGCCTCCAGAAGCAAAAGATGGAAAAGTGCCGCGTAATGAATATGGAAATGTTGAGTTGTTCAAAGACAAAATGCTGCCAAAAGGATGTGTTCATTTACGACGTAAGCTTAATATAAAATGTTACATTTTTGGAGTGAATTGTTCCTGTGATTTGTTATTCATTTCTTGGTGTCTGCTTTTTTCAGTTCCTCAATTAAATCGAGTCGCTAAAAAATTAAATATCGATTGTGCCCCAGCTTTAACAGATTTTGAATATAGTCGGGCTGGATGTCATCCGGTTTACGATGGATATGTAGTTTGCGAAGAATTTGAAGACCTTTTATGTGATGCTTGGAAAGAGGTAATATTCAGTCAAGTGTATGTTTGATAGAGATTAGCATGAAAGTAGTGAAAGAAGCCGAAGTAATTATATGAATTCGCAGGATCAAGATCAGCAAAAGAAGAAAGAGGAAGAAAAGCGCATAGCCCGGATTCGTGGAAATTGGAGAAGGCTATACAAAGCAGTATTAATTCATCAAAGGATGAAGAAAAAGTATCCAGACGCATTTAAACAGGAATCAGGACCTAAGCGCAAATTAGATGTGCAACAATCTAGTGAATCAGGTACAAAACCTAAGAAACGCAGGAAGTAATTAGTTGAAGTTTTGTAGTGGATGACTTCAAGACAGTTTTTACGACCTATGACCTTATGAGTATTCTAATCAGGCACTTAATGCACATTAGTGTTACGTTTTATAATATGACGCAGTATGAAGTATAAATTTAGGACTTGAACAATGTTTAGCTACGTGAAAACCAATTTTGTACCTTATGACTTCAGTATTCCTTCAACTTTATCAAATATGAATTCCTAACTTACATGCACAATCAGTTGTAGTGTATAGGTTTGTGTATGGACCGCAGACATGACTTGTGGAATAAAATGATATGGCTTTAAGTGGTAATGTTGATCATGTGTGTTTATTTTTGCATTTATTAATAAAGAATTACATTTGAGAATTGACGAATGTGAGGGTAGATAAGAATAATGTCGACACACAATTGTAGATCTTTAAATAGTTATGTACGAAGCCAAGTTTATGTTTTCAGATTTTTCTAAAAACGAAATGCCAAAGCAAACTACTCTACCAAAGCATTAAATCCAACCCTAATTGTGTACGAATAGTAAGAAGCAAAAAAAGTTGAAAATGGCAACGTTTTTCTTCTGCTTCTGTTTCCAAAAGTAAATGAAATGACACTGAGCACAATCTTAGATATGTCTTACTATGAGCAAAATTACTTTTTGCAGTATTCTTGTGAATAAAATAATGTAGCAAATACGGAAAATTAAGCAAGACTGACACGGAGTCAATCGAACGCTATTTTTACCTAAGTTTATACTCAAAGTGTAGAGGGAAGAAAGTGGGATATTATCAGTCATCGTCAAGTTGTGAGGAAATGAAATTCCTCACGAAAGAATAAACTTTTACAGCCTGATATATGACAAAGCGGAGCATTATTAAGCTAAAAGTTGGTTGCTTGTAGCGCGTAAGTATCTCCGAAAAAAGCTTTACATGACCAGTCCAGAAGTTAAATGTATGACTCAGCATTTCGGGCGTACAAGGCTCGCCTTTAATACATACCGGTTTTTAGCGCAGAAAATTAATTAAAATTAAGTAGTAAATTCATTTGGCAGGATTTGGTCGAATACTTTTACTGAATCATTTGCAGTGTCCCAGCACCAATTCCATATCCAACACCCTTCGGGCCATACTTGCGTGCGTAACATCCTTTGCAGTAAATATCACCGTCAGGTGAGTCGTTAACATTCGTAGAATCCAGCGTCCGCCGACACTCTCCACAATAGAAACACCTCCGATGCCATAACTGGTGGACCAAAAGAAAGTTTTTTCAGGTTGCGTAATTATGACACAAGTTCATAAGCGTGACTTGATGCCTTACCCTTCCTCTGCACAGCATTTGTTCTGCAGCGTAAACAGCGAAACCACATCTTCCACAACCCTCCCCTTCAGGAGCTTTCTCACCGGGTCCGGAATCAGTTCTATTCAATAAATGAAATGATCTCCATGAAATTACATGTCTTTGTCATTACACTGGCTTCTGTGTGGACTTTACTTACGGAGCTGTTGATTCCCCTGAAACAGACACCAATGTTGGCGAGTATCCGTAACCGTAGCCCTTGGGTCCAAATCTCTTGCCGTAGCAAGCCTTGCAATAGATTTCCTTGTCAGGTCCATCGCAAGCAAGAATGGAGTCAAGAGGTCTGCGACATTCAGCACATGAGAAGCACACTTTGTGCCATACCTGGAAACAAGATAATCTCTCATTAGAGCCAGCTGCAGAGAAATTATCAGTGGAGATGGTTCTAATCTTTTTCATCAAACTTGATACTTACTGATCCTTTCGCAAGCATTTGCTCAGCTGCATAGACCGCTCCTCCACATCGCGGACATCCCTCTCCTGGCTTTGCTTGGATTTTAGAGCAATCGTATGCATATGCTGGTCTCTGTGTGTCGTTTTCTTCGTTCCTAAAATATAAAATCTCTATATGACCTTCTGAAAACTACGACTAAGCAATAATATATACTTGTTATGAACACGACTCTTACGGCAAGAGATCTGTCTGCAAGAACCCTGAACCGCAAGCGAACCCGTAGCCTTTAGGTCCATATTTCTTTCCGTAGCAGGTCTTGCAGTAAATCTCTCTGTCAGCTCCATCGCAAGCATTGATCGAGTCTAGAGTCTTGTTGCACTCGCAACATTTAAAGCATTTCCTATGCCATGGCTGGAATCAAAGCAACGATAGCTTTCAAAATGCTGAACGCCAGGTTTTTTTTTAAGATTTAATCAACATTTTTGAAACACTTACTCGGCCTTTGGCCAGGACTTCCTCAGCAGAGAAGACTTTGCCTCCACATCGTGGACATCCCTCTCCAGCGTTGGCCATGATTGACGTGGTGTCCGTGATGAGAGTTGGCTTGTTGGACAGATACTGATCGCTGCAATTAAGCATTCCTCTTTGTGAACAAAGGTCAACTCACAAACTTACTTGATTGTTGGTTAAGGTTTGTATAGAATTTCTACGTGTATTTTATCAGCTTTGCAGTTTAAAATGGCAAATTAAAATTGTGCTGAGTGTACAAACGATGCATAAGCTGAGTCTTAATTACATATATTACAGTATTACTACTTACTTACATTCTTACAAATTGAAATTAAATGGAAAAGCGTGTAACTGAAATCTCTCATTCATCAATTCATTCGACTACTGCAAATATCTACAATTTCGCACTGTGAAGCTTATATATATATATATTTATAAATTATATTGTGTAAGTAAAAGATTTAAAAGAAGTTATTGTCAATGTAGGTACGGCTGCGGTGTAGATGGAAGGAGAATAAAATGCATGTGACATCGATCTTTTAATTGCGTGTAAAATCTTGTAATCTATTTCATTGCATGGAAATGCAAAAAAGGTGGTGATAAAAGAGGACACAGGAGGACAAGGGAAAAGGAGGAATATGTCTTACTCTCCGTCATCAGAAGTTAAAGTTGCATTTGTGCCACCGAAGCCATACCCTTTAGGACCGAATTGTTTCCCGTAACAAGCTGTAAAAAGCGAAGCAAAAGCCTTTGAAGAACAGCTTATCTATAAAAATTACCCATTGAGAATAGATTCGTCGCTCTGGAGGATTCCAGCTCCTTGGCCGAAACCATACCCTTTAGGTCCGAATTGCTTGCCATAGCAAACTGTTTATCAGAAGTAATGAAGGTACACATACGTTTCGTTTAAAAATGACTTTGCATATTATGTGAATTTACAGCATGTAAGTAAAGAAGACGCTAATTATCTGCTCTCATGATGAAGTCCTGAGACTCCTGAGAAACTCCTGAGAGTAAACCGTACCTTTGCAATAAATGTCTCTGTCGGGACCGTCACAATGCGTAGTGGAGTCCAAATACTTGGAACACGCTTTGCACTTGAAGCATCCCTTGTGCCAGGGTCGGCCTTTGGCCAACATCTGTTCGGCTGCAAAGACCGCTCCACCGCAGCGTGGGCATCCTTCACCGTCTTTCGCTCGAATGGCCGTGGTGTTCGGGGCTTGCCAGGTATTAGCACTCACACCACTGTGAAACCATAAAGAAATCATTTTGAAACAATTTTCCATGAAGGCTAAGACATATTATCATTATCATCAACTTTTTGTGTTTAATCAAAGCCACAGAAAAGGGGGGATTTGAGAATACAACAGCCTCAATAATACTAATGTTTAATGTTTAGCAGCAATACGCAGCGTACTAAAAAACTGAAGCAGAGTTTAACTGTGAAGAGTTAAATGAATGTTTTATAGAGATTTAAAAGGAGGAGTTAAATGCTCTAAGATATCCGTGGGACTCTCAAAGAGCCAATATGCGGATTTTTATGTTGGTAAGCCAAACGACTACAAAATTAATATGAAAGCGATCCTCCTCCTGCTATAGAACATATATATTTATACACGACTTTCATTTAATGGGTGTGTGTGATTAATATGAAATACATAAAACATAAGTTTGCTAAGCACGTACAACTAAAAGCAGTTGGAACGTTCAAAACCCAAAATGCTGAGCTTAGGAAGTATGGATTACTGTTTCCGAAGAAAATTATTGGATTTCAAAAATAAGGAGGCAATCAGAATAAATATGTGTCACATATAGTTGAGAGGGCTTCCAAAAGCTTTCTTCATTCGATTCGCGCATCCAATACTGTCTACCGGTATTTCAACAACGTGGTTAAACAATGTGTATAGTTATTTTGGAAGGTTATACAAGTTCTAGTTTAAAATTCTGGCAGCACATAAGAAAAGCCGGTGGACTGAGGTTATTAATTACTGTATCCCTAAGAAGAAGAAGAAGCGTTGGTGTCCTCTTCTTTCAATTGTGTGCCCTGATCCATCTCATAAAATTACAAAAGTGTGTCCGTCTTTTTTCTCTGGATTGGGTTGAAAGAAGCGGTAGAGGTGGTGGTGTGGATGATCCGGAGCTCAGCGTTTGGGGCTTGAGAGGTTTTTATTATTTTAATTTAGCAGCGTCTAACAAAAAATTCGTGCTCGTGGGTGCAAATAAGAAAGGTGATCTTTTTATTGGCTGGTTATTCATTCGTTCGGTGTGAGATTAATTTAAATTAATATCTAAGTGAGTAATGGTTAAAAATAAAACTGGACGCTTGTCTTCTGTAAGGATCAAGCCTCGATGGTGAATGTCAAACTTTTTTATTTTATACGTGCAGAGAGACAGAAAGAGAGATAGAAGAGAGAGAGAGAAAGATGCGATTGACGAGAGAGGTTATATTTATATTTATATGAACATATCCACTCCAACGAAAGAATGAGAATCGAAACAAAATGATATCTCACCCTTGGAAATGTTTCTTTCTTGTTTAGAGCTTAATCAACTCATCTTGTCAAGTCACTTTCATCCACCAAGCCCTGTTTCGTCCGAATTCAACTCTATACAATTTTACATTCACCTAAACACACACACGAGGATGTGCAGATATATATGTGTGTGGCTTCATGAATCTCTTTAAGAGTCCGCAAAGAAAAAAATCCGTCCACGCGACAACAAGTGTCTCATTCAGCGATATCCAAACCGTTTATTCATTAATACTTAACAGACTTCCTCCATGTTAAAATCAAGTGCTAATTTAACACTATATTGGATCCGTTTTGCTGCTCATGTTGATGACATAAATCTACAGTACTTTGCATGATCCATTCTTGATATAAGAAGCTCTTTCACCGGTGCAAACGGGGTTGCACTTGTGATATTTAATGATCACAATGTTTCATGGAAAGTAGTGCAATTTACTATTAAATGTGGGATTCACATATTTATATATGAATGGTAAATATTTTTTACGTGAATGTCCCTCAACACTGGATCTATTTTACTACGGTTTTTTTATTCGTAGAAATGAGTCTGTGACATGCAACAACATTTTGATTCAGCTCAAAGTTTAGCAATACCAAAAAACATAACTGAAATAATAAGTTACTATATATTACAAGATACAACTAATGAGATATTATTGTGTTACGTATGCTAAACATGAGTTAAAAGTTAAAAATCTATACAGACCTAGATGAAGCTTTGTTTTTTTTGTACTGCCATTTTTTTGATACTTTGTATAGTGTGTAAGCGTAAGTGAGTTAGAAGAAGCGTTTTAATATTGTTTGATGTCGAAGTACCTGACCTGCCTTATGAGAGTGGCGTTCGACAGTACTTTTAAGCGTATATGTAAGTAAGCGTGTTCATTTATAAGTTAACATGATAAATTTTACTAAAGAAAAACCCTTAAATTCTGAGTTACACTAGGCTAAGAATTGCCTAGTTAAGCAGAAATAAACAATGATAAGCGTATTGGGCTTGAGTTGAATTGTTGTCAATCAATCGGCACCCGATGAGCGAGCAGTTAGGATACAAACTAAATATATAGTCAGATTTATATATGAATCAGATGATAATGCATGCCACGGACTGAATGTGTGTATGGTTTAGGAGGAAACCTACGAGATGATGTTCTTCGTCTGAACCGTTTTTTGAATTAGACTATTTAAAGGGACTCATGCAAACAATCTTGTGCATATGTGTAGCCTTCAGCATGAACAGCAAATTACAACAGACTTAAAATTATATAGAGACTTCTTTAGGAGTAGGAATTAATAGTTGAATTAATGAATGAATATTAATTGTTGCCATCTGAAACTTAATGACATACTTAAGAGCAGTATATATATAATATACTTAAATGCGTATATACTAATGACTTGTCATACAGATATATATATATATATATGACGACAGTTTATAACATTGATTGACTGCACTACTTTTGAATCAATTTAGAGAGAAGATAAGAGGAGTTTGTGACAGGGATATTTTTTGAAACATAATATTGATTGACCCAATAGGAGAAACTCAGCATTTTAGGTTTTAACAAACTACAAAACTTTTTGCAGACGAAAAAATACAGAATGTAGTATTTTTGGGCAATTTAAGAAACTATGCGGAAAGTAGGTTTATATTGTATCGTGTGTAGACAACACGGAACGAACATGTTCTTGTGTTTGACACTGATGATGAATAATGGTAGTAGCAGTAGCAGCAGAAAGTAGTGCGATTTGAAGTTAACTAGGTAGCTAGAATGAGACAGGTGTAGTTGCTAGCAGGGTGCTAATTTTGTGCATCAATTTTGGCTATAACCAACAAAACACAACACACAAAAATCAGAAGAGTCTCATTTCTTTCGAAGCTTTTCTACGGATTTCACAGGCTCTAATACTTGACATCACTTCTACACAACAAGAAGTACCTTTACGTATAACAACTTCACTTTTATAAAATGCTGTACTGCTCAAAAGTATCCACAACCTGAGTAGAATATTACTATCAACACTGACAACTGAATAAAGTACGGAAACGAAACAATAATATTAGAAGCCTGTGTATGTGTGTCCTTTGAGGATTCTCGTATGGAAATTACAGTATGAAATTTTACATCTGCATCGGTAAAAATACATGGAAATCTTTGTTCCTGCTTATTATAATTCCTGCTCAACCGAAAACACCTCAGAAATAGGAACATAGGTATCTCTCAGGAAAAACTTTATTTCTTGGAACTTTTTAAAAATCAGATGTGTCAGATATGAACTATGAACTAATGAAGTATTTAGTTCGACAGTTGAAACTTGTATTGTGGGCTTGACTGACTATTAGAGAAAGCAAGTGAAAGTAATAACATGGAAAGTGTGAATCATACCTTCCCTCCTGGTTCTGAAACTGCTCGCCGGTGTCCATTGAGAGACATCCAGCACCACCACCGAAACCGTAACCCTTGGGTCCGAACTTCCTTGCGTGGCAGACTTTGCAGAACAACTCTCCGTCGTGCTCAGAGCAGTTTGTGGAGTCCAACATCTTGTTGCACATTCCTAAATCATTAGCAGTCATCAAATGAGATTTGTACATGGATATATTTGCAGTAGATATATCGAAGTGTTGACAAGAAGGAATGTGGAGAAATAGTTTACCGCATTTGAAGCAGGTTTTGTGCCATTTGTGACCTCCAGCAAGACGCTCTTCTGCGGCATACACAGACTTGCCACACTTGGGGCACTTAGGGTTCTCTGGGGGCTTGAAAGGCATCTTTGTCAATTAACCTGGAAAACATCATGGAAGCGTTTTAAAGACATTGGTTTTTTCATCTAGATACCGCTATTTGAAGTATGAATGCCAACATGCTATCTTCACCATGTGAGGTTTCGACGGAATAAGAGATAAGGATAGATATGAAACGACGCCTGATGCTGCTGCTGCAGAAGGTGTTCTTCTTGGTGAGAAATAGATAACATAGATGGATGTGTAATTCAAACAGGAGGAGCAGGAAGCTATGAGGTTACAATATGGAGTTCGGAGATGAAGCAACATATGAAAGAGGACACATAGTGTTGCTGGGGAAGAAACTATCGGTGGTAAGAAGAAGAAGAAGAAGATGTACGAGAGAGATTTAATATCTTGTTGCCTTTTACCAAATCGGGAAACACGGGGATCTTTGCCAAAATCCGTGGCTAAAATTAACACTATGAATCATGCAGGTGCAGGGAATCCAGTTACGCTTTCACTGAATTCCCCGTGTAAATCTAAAAAGAGGTGAGAGGTAAGTTCTCCATGTCATCATTTTTATTTTGTCTATTTTATTATGAAATAATAAATCCGTCTTTCCCAAGAAGCTTCTTTGCTGTCTGAGATTTGTGGTTCACAGCTACTTTTTTATTCTTTAACCCAAAAGAGATCATCATCATATCTTTCTACACACGATGGTAACCTGCTATAATACATGGTACGTGGTGTGCTCTCGTTTTATTCAACTTGACTAAACAGCGGAACTGCCTCATCGTCCAAAAATCTTTCTTTAAAACGAATTAAGGCCATTTAGCACTCGTTTCCTACTTAATCTTTGTGCGACTGCCAATTCTTTTTCAAATTTCTTCCCCTACGAATCTCGTAAATTACGAATGGTCTTTTGGGATTCTTATACAATATATGTATAGATATGCTAGCTAATAATTTGTGTCTACACTTCACTTGAGTTCTAAAATATTGACAATCAGTAACAGAACAAATCCTCATTTGTAGATTCTTGAGGTTTCACTATCACTTCTAACAAATCAGCCTACTTTCTTAATGTTTAATTTAACTAATTACATTTAAGATTATGACACGATATTATGTATACAGTGTTACTTACCTCCTTTATATTTGGAGGTCTTTATGTGCTTTCCAGAGAAAAGAATGTGTAAGAAGAGACTCTCTGTTTTTCTTTAGTCTGGCTCGGTAGACTGTTATGGTTTTAAAAAACTAACGATCTACGGATCTACTATACTAACCGAATTAATAAGTGAATACATGATGGAAGTGTCTCACTTGAAGTAGCCAGGCATTTTGGTTTTTGTATATAATCTTTACAAACCAAACCCATGGGAGAAAAACACACACACATCATAATTTAAGGATCTGATTCTTAGCCAAATTTTCAAAAATGAGTGCATCCTCTTCACTTAATCTCTTTCGTTTTGAATGACTCATCCTCATGTCATTTTGTTAGAATCTATACAGCAGGCGAGTCTATACAGATTCCAAGATCTCATGTTCTTATCCATGTTGAGTGTGTCGCAGACTTTGGTAATAAATTACTTTCCCTATCTTACTCTTTGTTTGCTATGTAAATTATTCCCCTTCAACTGTGTTCAACCTATTTTCCATGGTAGGCAATTTGCAACATTTAAGATGAGTGATTGTTACAGCTTATAAAATTGTGTTCTGCTGTACCACACAAGATATTAAATGCTTTCGACACAGCAGCAGTTCATATTACGATTTGGCTGGATATGGTTCATTTTCTCCAATGATTTCTAATGGAATGCACATATTACAAGAGCAGCAAATGGCAAATACATACATGACAATCTGCGATTCAAAAGCTTTGAAACCTGTTAAAGTTCTCTCTAATATTTCATTGGACAATCTGTTTTTTCTCTTTCCACACTGGATAATGTTTGTATATTATAATTCACCTTGTACAAATCTCAATACTCGGCCAAGATGTATATAATAGATAATGTATATAATATGTAATCCAGTCAATATACATACTTTCTCTTCCCACGCGTAGAAAGAAACACGGAAAATTCTATCTGCTCTCCTTTATTGTACATCAGTGACATCAATGTACGTTTCTGGAATGTTAGTTGCCATATAATATTGTTGTTACTCACTCACAGAGATCACATCACAGCTAATTTTAGCTTACTCCCTCTCCTTTCGAATCGTTTCCAGGTCTTTTTTAAGACAGAGACGAAGAATACTCTCTCCAACATATGAAGAAGATCCATCCAGATCTTTACTTACACTTTTGCTTATTCGTAATCTATACAACCTACTAACTCTTGTATTATACCACACAGTTGTATTTAATCTTCGTATATCTTCTCAAAGATCTCTTTCAAAAAGAGCGAATTCAATTCACACTTGGTCTTTTCATTTTCGTTGCACACACACTGCTTCTCTTCATATACTATATGGAGATGCTTTCACCTTATAGTAGTAATATATTTATCACAGCTATTATGATTTGATATGGTTGCTTTGTGTTTCAAACACTTTCAATTTGTTTTGCTTTACTTATTATTTAGTCTAGTCTTATTGCTTAGTCTCTTAATTTATGCAATTGCACGTGAGATTATAAAACCATCAAGGTCTTATTCTGCGTAGCTGTGAAAGGCTAAGCATCTATATTTGTGGAATTCCTTGAATGCACTCGCTGCTATTGTAATTGGTGTTGTTCATTCATGGAATAACTTAAGTCTAGAGTGCACGACCTCATTTCTACTGACACTTACCCACATGTGACATGACTCTTCATCCTTAATTAAAACAATAAGATGTGGAATTCGATTGGATAAGTTGTCAGTTTCACAAATTGGCTTGTTGCCCTAACGTGTGATATCTTTCAACAAATGTTCCTGTCTTTGTTTTTCTAAGTAAAGTACGGAAATGAATCTGAAATATTATTTCAAATAAGGTTGTGGGGTTTATGAGTTTTGTCTGGTAGAACATAAAATAATCTTACTTGACTTGACATGGACTTAAGTGAAAGACTTCAAAAATGTTAAATGGGAATTTGTATGGGATGGATGGAACCTTATGGAAATGATGTCTCACATGAAGTTTCCAGCAGTTAGCCGGATATTTCAGAAGATTCAAGCTGCAACTATTAATGAGAGGTAGGAAAGAAATATGGGTGTCTTACCTTGAAGGTGAGTATCCAAAAACCAGGAGAGCGAGATGAGTGTGAAGATTCGAGAGCGAGTCAAGACTAGTGAGTCGTTGGAAACAAACGGAACAAATGTGGCACGCTCTGAAACACTTAGCACATGAAAAGGGTACTTGTCCGATCATTTTAGTTTTGTTAAAAATTTTGCACACGACCCTTCGGTTTCAGAATAGGAATAGAAAGCTCTTCCCACGTATGTGTACACAAGCCATGAAAATCTCAGTAGTTTAGTCTATTGGTGGAACCGGTGGTGTGGTGCTAGAGGTGAGGGTGTTTCTCAGGGCGAAAGATCCCTCTGAAACTTTCGAACATCATAATAACAACGACGATGATCACTACTTTCTAGTTAGTTAGTTAAAACGGATGATATTTGTGTGTGTGTGTGTGTGTTCGGGTAAAGCGGCGTAGGTTTTTGGAACCGAATTTCAGCCACGAGAGCACGACGCTTCCGTACTCATCCGTATAGTGTGTGTTTTAATAGTAATCACACACAGTTGTTGTAAGTAGAGATGCGTGTACAAGATATCTTCGCAAACGTAGTTTCAACTGTTTTTTACTACTATGACTTAGTTAGTATAAGTCGAATTTATTCCTATTCTCGTATTCTTTAAACACACTAATTCTGATTCCTCATCTACTCTCATCATTAATATTAGAAGAAGCCTTTGTGTCTCACATCCCACGCGCTGGAAACTGCGCTTGCACAATTAGTTAGTTTACTAATAATAAAAGATTCAGACTTTGTTTCGTGGGGAGTCGAGTAATATTCTTGTAGGGATGTTTGAAAGCGGAATTTTTAGTTTGGAACAGGATTAGTGGACATTGCAGTACAAAATAGCATTAGAGTTCATCACATGTAATCCAAAGGACACAATGTGTGAGGTTGATATGTGGTTTTTTGTATGAAAAAAGGCAATTTTTGTTTTATGAATTGAAATCAAAAGACTGTATCATTTGCAATAATAGAAATCTTATGATTTATCATTAAGAAGGGGGAAGAAGAAGCAATTAATCGACCTCATATAGTTGGTTAGATCAAATATAGAAAGAGTTTGAGGGGAAATGATTTTTTAAATTGAGGTCTGAACTTTGAGAATATCTAAGCTAGTCTCTCATCAACGCCCACTCATACTTAAAGAGTTGTGTCATATCATCGAGATATTCTAAGTTTGTATCACCGTTTGGAGGAGGTATGCATAGAGTGTATACTACTGGAGTTTGCAATAAGTTAAGATTGAGTGTTCACGTCTGATATTTCGGTTTTTACGCTTTCTTACTCTGACTCATTCCCATGTAAAATCAGTAAAGTTGCGTTGGCTTTCCATGCATTCCTCTAGTTCGAGCATGGTTTTTTATTTACACTTTAAACTTAAAGTATAATGTTAAACGCTCACACACAAGCTTTGGGCAATATACTGAAGACGGCAAAAAATTATTACAGAGTATCTCATCGTCTGAAGGAGTTCTCTGTCTGTAAAGATTGTAGCGTATAGTAGTAGTAGTAGTATTAGTGCAGGACATTTATTTTTATCTCGTATTTGCAGAGAATTCCGAACCGAAAATAGAGATTAGATAATTCAAACCCATTTTTAACAATATTCTTTTACTTCACGTTTCCCTACAAAGTCACACTTAAGATCTCACTAAAGTTATCATCTTCGTATGAACCTGCCCAAGATGTCATGTGCTTTTCGATCTATTTCATCTCTAAGCTAGTTTATTTTTTAACCTTCATCAAAACTGTCTCATTGACGGAGCAACAAATAGCAGCAGCATTGACTTGTCACCCAACGCCTGGGAAATCTGTCAACATGTAATATAGTCTAGCATAAATTCGTCGACAAACATTGTTTTGGTGTCTACAAGCTATCTGAAGTCTTGTAAAATTTATCTAAATGGCTACTGTCTCATGAAACCTGCTAGCACAGCAGGAGTTTTATGTTTGTAACTGTCGCAATTCTATCGGATCAACTGATTTAACCCAGCAATAAGATTTGATCTGCAACCAGTTGCTTTTTCAGTAGTAAATTAGAACGGTATTTGTCTACTGTTAAGATATCAATCGTGTTGACTGTGGCATAGATAATTCAAGATTCCAAGCTCAGACAAAACGCAGTCTGACTGAAATCCTAAATGCTGTGTACGGTTGACAGGCCAAGTAAATAGCTGGCCGCGTGAAGCAATGCTAAAGTACAAGTTGAGACTTCGTGTGTAAGGAATGCGTAGTTGCTAGCTGCTGTGTAATGCCTTTTGGAAACAAATGGATTTTAGTAATAATAAACCGTCCAAGCCGGAATGTAAATAAGAGCTGAAACATAAGATTAGTTTGATTGTTCTGCCTGTCCCAAACGTCTGTTAGTCTGTTCTTCTTATTGCGAATATACTGTTTTACACA
>Ga0194135_10000507_pt1 | contig 23069 bp, 18 predicted proteins | sample LitLau_LLRF_2013_FD_134024 | JGI IMG/M metagenome (GOLD analysis project Ga0194135, IMG submission 134024) | Freshwater sediment microbial communities in response to fracking from North America - Little Laurel Run_MetaG_LLRF_2013 (version 2) | ecosystem: Environmental > Aquatic > Freshwater >...
CCGTTCATTTGTGTAAAACTGAACTATACAATTAACATTTGGAACCTTAGGTGTAAGCTCCGGAAAAAGATGAGTTGGGATCTAGGGATTACAATTTCAAATGCTCATTTAAAAAAAATTAACGACCTTAATCGCAAACTTCATTGTTCAAGGGACATCAACTTAATTAACAGGGACTTTTGAGAAGAGCGAATTAAAATCTGTTTCCTCTTTCAACAATTCAAAATCCAGAGAACTTGATCTGCTCCACTTTTACACTAATGCGACTTGACCTTTTTCAAACCCATTTCAAAACCATACGGACACTCCTATTTTTCGTAATCGTCAAATAAATAAAAAATGCATTCGAACACAAAGAAAACTTTCCCAATTAGAGCGCAAAGGAGGCTCCAATTATGTCACTTTTGAAATGACCTTGACCAAGTACATTTTGCAGAGGTCAGATTGTACCTCAAAATTTTCTATTCTTTTTCTGCGTCGTGTTACTTGTAAGAGAACAGTCAAAGTCGCCTTTGTCACATTAGACAAAGTGCCTCAATTGGACAATTTGTAACCAATTTTTTAAGCTTTCGACTCTTTTCACTCTGTTGGGTTTTAAACTAACTGAAGGGAAAAAGTTAAGTAAATGCAGGAGACAAATGGGGATTAAATTTTGGAATATCAAGAAAACGTCTTCTATGTAACTTGTACAGAAAAACTTTTAGTTGTGTATGTAGAGACTAAATTAACTGTTTAGAAAAGAAAATTGTGATGACTTAAACTATAAAATTTAAAAAAAAAAAATGACCGTGCGTAGGGGTTAGAAAAAGAAAATACAAAATTTTATGTAAACATTGACTGTGTACCTATCAATAACTTTCTGTAAAATACGCGTACACGTGCGTAAATCGTAAAGCGAGCTATAAAATGCTTTTCTTCAAACTTTCTCCATTTATACCCAAACTGTTCAATTAGTCCGGTAGGAGTAGACTGACAATAATCGTTTCAAAGAATACGTACGTACAGACCCTCGTTTTTATCCCCAATTATTGACGACCCTGACCTGACCTGACCTAACTTGCCCCAGCGGACACTTACGCTTTTACTCGTCTGTTTGTTTTTGCCATAAACTTTTGCCTATAATTCCTTTTTGTTTTTTTTTTTGTTACAAGGATGCCAATTAGCTAAGTAAGGAATATTTTAGACGTAATTAATTAACTAATTAAAAGATGGAACGTGTTTCTTTGTGTTAATTAATTAAGTATTCCAGGCCAGTGCTTTCGACGGGGTTGATTTAATCTCGCCAAACTGTGAAAGCACAATCGATTAGGCTAAGGGTAGAAGAAGAGTTAAATTGTCAATTGATAGAAAAGAGAAGAAGAATAAGCAAGGAAGGACGGAAATGTTTAATTTTGGAGTAATTGAGCAAAATTGGAAATAATTAACTTTGTATAAGTGACAATTTTTATACCAGAGGATTTTAAAAAGTGTCAAGTTTCTATCACAGGCTGAATTTGGAGTAAGGGAATGAAATTTGTGTATTTTTTCCAACGGAGAACTTTCTCCATTTTCATTGTGAAAAGCATCTTTCTTCCTCCAATTCGCGTGTGAGAGAAAATAAAGAAAAGGAAAATGCATATTTGTGACTACACGATCAGACTGATTGGTTGAATGGTGAGTTTTGTGTCTAAATAACACTCCAACCCGCCTCATTGTCTTTGTAGACCCTATTGACCCTATAAGTACCTCTCTCCCCCTGTACTCATCTATACTTATTCCTCCCAAAATTATTTATACAGAAACATTATAATAAGATAATTAAAAAAACCAGTTTTATTGTCTGGAAAAATTCATACCAAATCCAAGGAGAAGCGAATAAATTTACATGATTGAGGACATTCAACATTCAATCCATTCCTTAGCTAATCTGAAAACTTATAAAGCTTTGCTTGACCAACTAAAAATCAGAACGGCTACACAGTTGAATGATTGAAGCTCACTACACACAGGCAGGACATTACTGAAAGGAGAAACTAGTTTTAATTGGCGGAATTTCTGCAATTCGAAAAACTAGTGAGCTTGGAGTTGAGTTACCGATCGGGGAATATTCATGACGACGAATTGTGGTGTGTTCGGATGATCTGGGAGGGGGATTGACCTGGTAGGGCAGGACTGCTCAACCGTGGACCCACACTGGGGGAAGAGGTACTGCTGGCAGAGGGTAAAGATTTGACAGCAAATGTGGACGCCTGTACTTTTTGATCCTGGAGTTTCTGTTGCACAACTGTTGCGTTCAAGTACTGCCCCATGTACCCATACTCTGTTTTGTACTCTTCAGGGGTGTCTGGATATGTTTGAGCTTTCAGGACAGGACAAACCAATTTCTGAAGAAATGAAAAAACAAGAAGTCGGTTAGAATTCAAATTAAATTTCATTTTTTGTCAAGAATAATACTAAGCTCAACTTCTACTTCAGACATCCATAGAAGTAACTTACCCCAATCAACTGTTTGATTTTCATCGCTGCAATCTTATCCGCCTGTGTATGTCCTACTCCGTCCAGTGAGAATTCAATCCTAGTCCCAATCTCTTTGATCCTCGGTAGCAGAAAGACTTTGATTGGCTCTGTTCCAAGTTCTCCAAATCCGGAAATGGCTCCATAAACAGAGGCTAACGGAGTCTTCTCATTGTTCAAGGCTGAGCTAAAGACTTGGGTAATCCGAGTCTGGATATTATTTGTTGTGGTCGTATAATTTTTACAAATTATGGCCAGTAGCTTCGCCGCAAAGTCACGTAGGGCCCAATGGTTATCCGCTTCTGGTCGAGTGCAGAGCTGCTTACTGATGACACAGGTCGTGACACTTGGAATTAGTTCATGGAGCTACACAGATAAAGGAAGTTAAAATTTAACTAAAATTACCAAGAGGTCACATAATTAATCATGTCAATTTGATATTTATAAACTGTTGTTGAGATCTTACATATTTCTCCAAGTAAAGTGTTGGGTTGTCTAGTAAAGCCTTGACCATTCTCATGAGGTAAATCAAAAGGGCCAGCATGTACTGGACAACATTGACTCGGACGCCTTCGGCAATAAAAGTACAAAGGCGTGGTAGGAGCTCGTAAAGCCCAGGATCGTTCGTAAGACTCTGCAGTGCTTCCTAAAATCAATTATTATGTATTACACAAATTGTCTCAATTAGTAGCAATCTGGAGCTGAATTTATAAACTCTCCCTGTACACATTACAAGCGTATGAGGAGTCATAGAAGGTAGTAGGTATACTTACCGACCGCTTCGTTTCATCTGAACCAACGCAAGCCTCAGTGATTTCCTTGTAGTACAACTGTTGTTCAACCGAGAGCTCATGGGTAGCCAACTGTTTGATAAATACTTGCTCCGACGTCTTGAATTTAATTGGTTTCCCAACTGTTGGAGTAAATGGGCCGGAATGCTTATTCTTGAGCCCACCTTTGTGCTTCCCTGCCGGATCCACACTGTCCAATCGCTGTTGATCTCGTGAGAGGAGTGGGGGATTCTCTGGAATGGATGGTTGAACTCCTTCGATGCTGAGCCAATGTGTCCTTATCGAGACGTCCAATGGGACTTTAGGTAACGGAGCGTTGAGGAGCTCCACAAGGTCAACTTCCTTTTCTTCAATGAAGTGAAGCTCTCGTCCTCCGCCGGAAACATATCGAAACGGAAGATTCTCTTCGCTCGTCCCATAAATTGGCTATACGAGGAAGAAAAATACAATAAATTCAAAACCTTAGCATTCGAGTTTAAAATCATGTTCGAGTGAGTTCCTGATTTTCTACTCCAACGAGCCTTATGTGGCCATGACAGAAAGCTTACCTCCATGTTTTTCACTTTGAGAGCGTTATCAAAGTCTTCGGTGGACAACTTGGATCGCTTTCCTTTTTCCATGAATTTGACTGCGTCCTGTAGAATGTGACGGAGTCGATACGTAATGTCTTCTGCCAGTTCCTTTGCAGCCTCATCTTGCATATTTGAGATCCCAACGGATTCAGCCATCGCTTTGACAGAATCAACGTAAATTGCAGCTCCGACTCCCGTGGCAGGGATTGGAGCCGGCCGACCCTTATCTGTCATCTTAAAAACGCGTCACGGAAGGTCAACCACCAGCCTAGAAAAGATAACAGAACCAACGACACAGACACCAGACAAAGCACGACGTACCAGTTGAATTATTCGCTTGATTTTGATATTTACTGAATTTAACAGAAGAGCTAAGCTAACGTCGACGAACGGACGGAGGAGGATTTGCGGAATCAAAATCAACAGAAGTTGAACTAAGATTGAATGGTTGAAAGTGACGCTAAAATCGAAACGGGTCGGGGAATCAGGCACCCTTACCCAAAGCACAGTAGTGTCACAAAGTCACAAATTCTCAAAATTCTTTTTCAATTTTGATGTTAAATAGTCGTTTGAGATTAATGAAAATCAAAATTCTTAAAAAGTAATCATAATTTATTGGCTTTTTTTCGACGCTCCAACCCAATAATGCAACCTTCATTACTTCTTAAGGCTGGGCGTAGCACACAAATCATCTATTTTTAATTAATTAATAATCTAATAAATTGAGACTTGAATGAAAGGTCAAGGGTAAAAAAAACTAACGAGAAAGGGAAATGGAATTATAAAGAATTAATTTCAAACATCCCTCAATTCATCAGCAAAATTAGCAATTGGAAAAACGATTTGCTTGGTTACCTTCTTGGCAGTGACTGAATGGCAATGGAAGTTTACGATTAATACGACCCTTGATTATTTTTAAAACGTGACTAAAACATATTGTCATTTCAATTCGTTACAATTAATCTAATACGTAATGTGAATGGATCCTTCCTGCTCTTTTCATAGTATGTGGGATCTGTACTGTAGCCAAATAATTCCAAATCATAGGTTCGAGGCGTCCTTGTTTTTCGACGGAAATGGAGAACCGCTGGAGACTCCCCAGAAACTTCGAAAAGTCCAAATTCATTCCCTCTCACGATTGAATAACGGATCCGGTTCTGTTGAGCAAATAAAGAACTTCAGGAATCAACTACATTTTAGTGAGGAAACAAATCAGCAATACTTTACCATTTGTTTCACGGCGGGTTGGAGTTGAAGAATTTTGAAGCGTGGTCGCGTGTGCTCCATCGGCACAACAAGGATCAATTGGTCATCCACGCCCGTGTGATGCTTCGTCATTACCTCATTCTGTAACCTGTCAAAGGTTGTAAGATTTGATGAGATGGAACGCCTGCTCCGTCGACTAGCAGCTCCAACCTAAAAAGCAAGACCAAATCAGTATCAGTCCCCATTTCCGGTCTAAATTCATTTCCAATTAAAATCCAACGTTACTTTGCAAGAGAAACACCCCTCTGTGGCAATATACCGATCTGATTTGTCAGCTTCAAATGAAAGATCTTCTCCAAAATAGGCTCCGTATGCTGGGGGTGTAATCGTGGAAAGGCAGTGTCCCTGAAATACAAATCCAAAACCTTAAAGCAATCCTGGATCCCAACAAGGAAGGTTGGGTGGACGGTGACAGTCTACCTGGCCAATATGACGATATCCTGCCGGACAACCACATGAGAATTCATTCCCGTGAGAAGAGCATCCAAAAGCGCAAGGACTTCCAACACAGCTTCCGCTCAACTGTGAATTCGAGAAGCAAGTGAGGTTACTGTGGCTAACAAACGGCTTTGGCAATATTTCAAAGAATAAACGGCTTTCTACGTTAATATCTTACAAAAGAATAGCAAAATTAAACATAAAATTGGTTATTTAGCACACAACAACGCAATATTTTCGTTGCAATTCTGTATAAACTGAAATTAAATTTCCGTTGAACAAAAAATTCTGCAGGAATAGAAAAGTTTTAATTCAAATTAGCTTCAAAATTCGTGTTTTTATAGCCAAGTTTGGTACATCTTCTCGACTCATCCATCCCTAAACTAGAACTCGACTTTGGGGACCGGAAAGCCCAACATTTATCAAGACGATTGGACAGCGACTAACGGAAAAGACGGGAAAGAAGATCAACCAGCTTCCCCATGAGCAGTTGCTTTACAACCGGGAAACCCAGCATCAGTTCTCGGCACCGTTCCGGCAGGTCGGGAATTGGATGAAGTTGAATGAGGGATGAAGGAAGAATGAGGGAGGATGGATTAATTACCTGGACACAGTTGAGGCTGTTGGGGTCAAACTGTTGCCCACTTGGGCACTGGCATTGGTAGCTCCCAATCGTATTCCGACACTGTGCATTCCCACAAACGTCACCAGCCATAACACACTCATTTTCATCAAGGCACTGGTTGTAGTAATAATGTTGACTATATCCGTCAGGACATTGACAGCGATATCCCCCAACTGAATTCTGGCATCCGTGTTGGCACCTCGAGTCATCAGTACACTCATTAGAGTCGACGCAGCGCAGCCCGCTGGAGCCGGAGTCTGGAGTAAATCCACGGGGGCAGATGCATCTGGAATTAGAATGTATATTTTAATTTCCTATACACGCCAAACCTTAATGTCAACTCGATTGATTGATTTTATTGATTGATTGATTGAACTCACTTGTAGCTTCCGAGGGTGTTAATACAAGTACCCGGTGGACCACAAACTGAACCCTCAGCGCACTAGATGGAAATAAATAATTTCAGTAATTTACATTATAATTAGAATTATTAAGTTAATCAAATCATACCTCGTTTATATCTGAAAAAGAAAACTGAATTAGAAATCAATTTAAACCCCAAGTTACGCTCTTAGATTCTGCTGTACCTAAACATTGATCTCCATCTTGGCTGTAGCCCGGGCTGCAAGTGCATTTATAACTTCCTTGAGTGTTCACGCATTCATTCGGACATGGCCTTCCAATTTGACACTCGTCTATCTACATTATTTTAAAGGTAATTAAAGCCTTTTCGTAAAATATAGTTTTTTCTTGTAGAAACCACTTCAGAAAATCAGACTCACATCTTTGCAAGTGATTCCATCGTTTCCCAGAACAAAGCCGGCCGGACATGTACAAATGTAGCTGCCCTCTGTGTTCTCGCAAAGGTGGGAGCAAAGCTTCTGATTTTGATTCTGCTCGCACTCATTCAGATCTAAAATTTTGAGACAGAAACTCAGCTCAGAATTAAAAAAAAAGCGAGGTTGAAAATGCAACGTACCAACACACCGAGTTCCAGTCACGTCCGTTTTGTAGCCTGCAAAGATATTTGGGGTTAATGAACTGCGAAAACGGTTCAACTACCTTCAGGAGAAATTCACCTTTGTTACACATGCAGCGGTACGAGCCGAGGGCGTTAATGCAAGTACCATGTCTACATAAATCCGGCAATATCGAGCACTGCAGAAGAATTTTTTAGGTAAATGTTCCAGTACTCAATGCTTTCGGAAGGAATGGATTACCTCATCAATATCTTGCCCAGCAGCGTCGTACCCAGTTTCCATGCAGGCTTCACTGTACGCCTTGGATCCAGGTTTTGGACAGGGCTCGCATAGTGAGCGCGTCGAGGCTTGCCATGCAGCGCCTAAATGTATCATGAATTCAGAGTACTTATTATGTCATTCCACCACTTCGGCTAGCTTTCATTCTTGAAGTTTACCCATTGTACAACAGCAATCGATTTTTGTAGTTCTCGCTAGGGCCGTCAAATCCCTGCTCGAACAAACTCCAGCAATCATGTTCCGAAAACAGAACCCTTGACGCTTATCTGTAGGGAATGAGGCGTTAGTTGGGGTCATTTCATTCAAATAATCAGCCTACCGATGCACTCCTTAAAATCAGACGAGGGCTCGTAGCCATCAAAGCAGTCGCAGCGGTAGGACCCTTGCAGGTTGATGCATCGGCCGTTATTATTGCACAGCGTTGGGTCGGTTTGGCACTACAAAGGTGTGGATGAAAAAAGAATTGATGATTTTAAGAAATTAAGTTAATGATTAATGAATACCTCGTTGATGTCTCGGCAGTCATCTCCTGATCCTACCTTTAAAAAAAAAAACAAAAGGACAAGAAAATTGCAATAACTTGCACTAACTTATTATGCCAGAAAATCCACCTTCTTTTTCTTATATTAGATTAATTCAAAATAAAATGTCCTTTTCTGAAGCCTGTTACTTAATCGAATATGAAGAAATCAATCGGGAAATTGGTTTTTCAGTTCAGTTGGGATTGGTAACGGACAGTTTTACCTGCTGGAATCCCGGAGGGCAGATGCACATGAAACTCCCTATAAGATTCTTGCAGAGGAACTTGCAGTTGTTCGCCGTGGCACATCTAATCAAAATCAGAATTGGTTTGAGCTACTTGTTGAAAGTTTGAAAGCTTTTTTTTAGTAGTCATTACTCATCAAGGTCATTGCAGTGCTTCCCATCCGGGGCCAAAGAATATCCAAATGGGCATCCACATTTATAAGACCCAACCGTGTTGTGACAGCGGAAGGCGCACTGATGACGTCGTTCTCGACATTCGTCCTATAGAAAGGTCTAGAATTAGCTAGTGAATGACTTTTGCCGAAATTTTCACTTACAACATCCTCACACGCTTGTGTTGCCCCAGGGCTAAACCCATCAGCGCAGCTACACTCAAATCCGCCCTCTGTGTTGTAGCAAGTCCCGTTTATTCCACAAACCCCACCGGCTTCCGACAGGCATTCATTTTCGTCTAAAGTTGAATAATTTCGGAATGAATTAAAAGAGTCTTCTCACGGTAAAAATGTGATTTCTTACCAACACACTTCCGCATTGTGGAATCCAATCGATACCCGGGTGGGCACTCACAGCGAAAGGACCCATCCGTATTTATGCACTCACCCCCTTCACAAATGTCAACGAGTAACGAACACTCGTCTAAATCTTGACCCGCGTGACCGCGCCCGAGCCCTTCGGGGCAAAGCTCCTCAAAATCACCTAACCAAAGTATTCCGGCACAATTAATTAATACAAAACTGCACAGAATCAAGCCATAAACCAAAGCAGATCACGAGGAGACTTACTCGTTCCTTGGGCCGGGCAGGATTCGCAGATACTCGAAAAGGCTCTCCCCCCGGTACAGCAACAAGAGGCTCGACTCAGATATCCACGGCGAGGATTGGTGCAAATTGGTCGCCCAAATTGTCCTGCTACAGTGTGACGGCGGATTGGGAAAAGAATATTTTTTGCAAAACACATACGTTTCTCGAGTCAAATATTAGTTATAAAATCAGACGGTTGAAATTGTATGGTTCCTTACAAGCCTGTATTCCATCGTAACAGAAATCTTGTCTCGTGTCAATGCATCGCTTCCCATCGGGGCTCAGAGCAAAATTATTAGGACACTCACATCTGAATCCCCCTGGTTCATTCACACATTTCCCTCCGAAGCACAATTTGGGATTCAGGAGGCACTCTTCCAAGTCTAAATGAAAATAAATGAGCCTCAGTTAACTGAATAGCATGCTCATGGTATGAACCCACAAAAAGAATCTCTGACTTGCGTTTCAAAAGTTTCCGAAATGCAGGTTACCTGTACAATAATTCCCATCCGGGGAGACTTCAAACCCATTTGGACAAGAACAAATGTAGGAGCCCATAACATTCTGGCAGGTCCCTGGCGGAGGGCACGTATTTGGTACCTGGGAATCCAGAAGAGACCAAAGTCAAAAAAGTTGTAATGGCCAGTTTTCTGCGTCATTCGTCCTACCTCGTCACATTCATTTACATCCCGGCAGTTTTGGCCATCCGGAGTAAGAATGTACCCTTCGGCACACTGACAGGTGAAGGATCCCTCAGTATTCCTACAGCGACCGTTCCTACATCTCCCATTTCCAGTTAGCGTCTCGCACTCATTCTGGAAGTGAATTGATTTCAATGAAATATGAAATGCTCACACGTGCATTTAAGACTCCTGTCCTACAAAACTTACGATATCCTCACAGTCACCGTTGGGACTGAGGCGGAATCCAGCGTGACAGTTACATTTGTAGGAACCGAGCATATTGACACAGGTTCCATTTCCACAGATTCCCTACGGTACATTAGATTACAAATTAGGAGACGATGATTAATTGCAATCCTAAAAGTTAAAAAAAAAAAAACTGACGAGATCCCGCTGGCACTCATCCAGGTCGGCACAAGAGTCGCGTCCTGGTGTGAGCGTAAACCCAGGGTTGCATATACACTGGAAGCTCCCTTGATAATTTTTGCAGGTTCCTCCGAAGCTACAGACGCCTTGACGCTCGACGCATTCATTGACATCTGGGAGGTGGGGATTCAGAGATGAAACGAGACAATTTGGGGAAGTGAAGCAATAATAATAATCGGCTAAATAAGTTTGATTGCAAGTGTTCTGGACTTCTTACCTAGACATCTCCTCATGGAATGATCTAAACGATATCCTATAAAAAAACAAAGGATTTTATAAAAAGCCAATATCATGAGAAGTTAACGCTGCAGTAGTTGATTGGCATTTACCTTCAGGGCATCTACATTCAAAGCTTCCAGGAACGTTGATACACATGGCATTCCCTTCACAGGGACTTGGGTTCCGACCGCATTCATTATCATCCACGCAAGTGTGCAGCACTTCATCATAAATGAATCCCCGGTAGCACTCGCATCGGAAGCTTGAAGGAGTATTAATGCAAATTCCATTCCGGCACAACTGCGGCATCAGAGAGCATTCATTAATTTCCTCCGGAAGACCGGTCATTGGGTTCACGATTTGCCCGGGCTTGAATCCACAGAGCAGTGAATACTCGGCTGTAAGTCAAGTACAAGTAACCAATTAACCGCGGCATCGTCCCATGGTTCTGCCAACGAATAATTCCAGATTGGTTCCTTACGCGTTGCGGAGTTGGGGCATGGAAGACAAGCCTCCCCCCAAGCAGCTCCTACATCAAAACATTCCAAAATTGGAGAGAGAACATCGCTTGTGTGCGTGACGGATTTCATTTTAATAAAAAAAAAACCCATGGAACAGCAGCAAAGCATCCTGGTCTGTCGACTTCCCATTGGATGAGCACATTTTAATGAGGTCACATTGAATTCCATGAAACAAGGCTCCTTCCGCATGTCAACGCACTCACCTAATTGTAAATTGAAATAATTTGGAAGAATTCAAGAGAATTATGAAATTACGGAGACCACTTTTCTTCCTTACGCCCACTTGGGAGGAGCATGTAACCGATGGGGCAGATACAATGGTAACCACCTTCGTCATTCACGCAGTCACCCACTCCACAAACCCCAGGATCTTCGATACATTCTTGTATATCTGGAAAAAATTGGCAAGTTTAGTATGTATTCCGGATTTTCATTTCCCATAGGGTTATTGGATAAAACTCAAAATGGAGTACCGATGCACATGGCTTTGGTAAAATCCAAACGATATCCCGGGTCACAGCTACACATGAAACTCCCAAACGTGTTCGTACACTTCCCATGAGCACAGACGTGACTCATTTCCTAATTGATTTTTGAAGTTTGATTTATTTAGTGGTCCTTACATGAAAAAAAAGTATAAATTAAAATAGCACGTACCTGGCATTCGTCAATGTCCTCGAGTACTACCTAGGCAGGATTAAGACACGTAATCAATGGAGAGGGAGGTCAAGAACCCCTCCGCAGGAGTTACGCCTTACCGTGTTCCCATTCGGGCGGAATCCATTACCCCCAGCACAGAGGAAATTGTAGTCTTCGGAGCCGGCGCTGGGGCAGGCCTCACAGTGCGGACCCCAATTCACTCCCACAGAACAGCAGCAACTGGCTCTTGTCATCAAGTCACCAACAGGGCGAGTGCACTCTCTCCTCCCAAATGGCCGCCTCCCACGCGTCTCATCCCCAGCATCCAAGTAGCAATTACTCTTCCGCCTGTCTAAACAAAGAGGAATCTTACTCTCAAGATGATGAAATTGATGCCTCGCCGCCATAACTTACCAACGCACGCATTCCCACTCTCAACCAATTCGTACTCGGAAGGGCATTCGCAACTGTAGGATCCTGGTCGATTGATACAAGTACCGTAGAGACCTGGAGACAAAGAAATTAATCAAGAATGACCGAAATAAAAATATCCACGTTCGGCCATTTTGAGTTGTACTTACAGGCATGGGGACTTTCACATTCGTTGATATCAGTACAGTTCCCTGGAAAAACGTCAATCACCGTTCCGGATTCAAGCATTTAGAACAAACTTAGCTCAAGGGCATAGGGGATGGAGGACTTACCACCGCCAGAATCAAGCTGATAGCCCTTATTACAAGAACAGCGAAAGGCTCCCAGTATATTCTCACAGCGTCCTGGGAATCAAAGTATTTTAGAATTTCCAGCAACTAATCTGGCTTACCAATCGAACCATTGGAATAACCATTCTACCTACCATTAGAACAGAGCTCTGGAAAGACGCCACATTCATCAATGTCAACGCAAGAGCGCTTCTCAGCATCCCGATTCATGAATCCGTGGTCGCATTCGCAGATGAAGGAACCGGGTTGATTTAGGCATTGCCCATGATTTTCGCAGAGATTGGGGTTATTTGAACACTCATCCTGGTCAAAGCAATTATAGCCGTCACCCTCGTATCCAACGTCGCAGGCACACTTTTGAATTACACAAAAAAATATTCAGTATTGCGGGACGGTAAGAGACCATAATCTCTAAACTAAAAATCTCGCGTAAGTTACCCGAAAACTACCATCGGTATTGATACACTGAGCATCCGGATGGCATCCGCCATTGTTGATTTGACATTCATTAATGTCCCGGCAGGTGAGACCATCTCCTAATTTAGAATTCAGAATTAAAAAAAAATTATTTCCTTATCAGAATCTTAAAATTTAAACAAGCTAATTTGTAATTGATTGGATATAAAAAAAATACCAGTGAATCCTTCCTCACACCGGCATTCATAAGCCCCCTGAAATATTAATTCGTTTGGACGTCAATCAATTTACTTTCACATAATAGAATCAGACTAAACAAAACTCTATGCAGGTCTTGTTTGGTCTTGTGACGCAAAGCAATCGTCGTAAGCTCGTTTACCTCCGTGTTGACACACTCTGCATTGGGGGGACAATCGAAGTTCCCCATGAGGCATTCATTTTCGTCAACGCATTCTGGGCCCAGTTCCGGTCTAACGGAGAATCCATCTTCACAGCGACAGTTGAATGAGCCCACGGCATTCTCACAGCGTCCAGCTTCCCCACAAATTAGTGGGTCCCCTCTGCATTCGTCTTCATCTGGAAACATTGGATGTACACAAATGTGAGTAATCAATCAATCAGTCAATCTAACCTGGGAAACTAACCGAGGCACGTGGAACCATCCGGGGAGGGCAGGAGACCCTTTGTACACTCACACTGGTAGCTCCCCGGCAGATTCTCGCATTTCCCTCCATTACAAACCCGAGAATTGTCCCTGCACTTGATTATCAATAAAGTATAATTACGTTTAAATGAAAACCAAGAACTCATAAGTATTTAATTAATTTACTTCGTCCACATCAACGCAGCTTTTCCCGTCGAGCAGGAGCATGTAGCCAGGGGCACAGGCGCAGGCGTAGCTGCCTGGCGTATTCAGACAAGCCGACTGACAGCCTCCATTGTTGACGCTACACCTGAAGTGGATTTTAGCAATAAAAAAAAATAATTTATAGGAAACTAATAAAACGTACTCATCAATATCTTCACAGTGAGCTCGATTATTTCCCGTCTGTTGGTAGCTAATTAAAAATTAACTCAATGTTAATTAAATTGAAACATGAATGATGAGTGAACAGATTCAAAGAGGGCGGAGCTACCCTTCGGAGCAGATGCACTGGAACGTCCCCACAACGTTCTCGCAGATCCCATTGGAGCAAATTTCGCTTGCCCTAGAGGAATGAATGTATTATTAATGAATAAATAAATTGATCGATTACTAATTCATTCGCTAACCTTGAGCATTCGTCAATATCCTTGCATTCGCGCTGATTCGGAGCTAACTCGAGGCCCGGCGGACAGTCACAGCGGAAGCTTCCCACGGTATTCACGCAACGACCCCCTCGGCAGAGACCCTTTAGTCCAAAAAACAAATCTTTGGTCAAGACGGAATAGGAGCGGGTTTTGACTGCGAACGTAACTGCAGTTTATTAGTTTAAAAGGGATATGTTTAAAATTAAAAAACTCACCGGTGTCTTTTGGCACTCATCAAAATCTGCAAAAAATGCCACAAGTTTAAATTGATTTACCCTAATCCCTCCAAACATAAAACTTACCCATACATACTTGCATGGCCATTGTTGACTCAAAACCTTCTTCACAGTCGCAGGCAAAGCTTCCGGGAGTGCTGCCGGTATTAAAAATAAAATTTAGTACAGGATAAATATATATTTTTTTTTAAATAATTATAATAATTGTAATATTTTTATATATAAATGTTTACTTCCGACAAGTGCCCTTCCCACATACGGATCCCATAATGGAGCACTCATTAATATCTGAAAGATTCCTCAACGTTTCATATTCTCCTCTTTTCATCCCCCTGGGGTTGTGATTGTGAATGGAAATATGGAATTGAGTCCCTCACCAATGCATTTGATCCCATCCTCGTCCAACGCATACCCTTGATTACAGCGACACGTAAAACTACCCGGAGAATTTCGGCATTTCCCATTTTCGCAAATCCCCGGAATCATCGTACATTCGTTCTATAAGACAAGTGACACAATTTCTGCAGTGAATACACTACGCCGAAAGCTTTGATTGGGATTGGTTGGGTTATTTTGGAAATCCATTTACTTACAATGTCTTTCCTCCCGCCACTGGTCCCAATCCCGCGGGGACAGAGTTGAGCAAACATTTCACTTCCGGGTCGTGGGCAATGGAGGCAATCACGTCCCCATGCTCTTTGACCAGACGCAACGTCAGAAAAACTTGATTGAGCTTGGAAATTTTTGGAATTTCTTACCTTCCAACCGTGCAGCAACAATCCGTTCGGAGGTAATGACCTTGAAGAGGGTGGGAACACTCTCCGCGCTTCACTTGCATGTAACAGAGCTCCTCTCGACGATCCACGCAGCGTGTACCCCCGCCTTCCAGTTCCAAACCCGGTGGACATCTGTCAAAGGCGCTTTTAAGCTCATGGAGATGAGTGGAGGATGAATTAATTTAGGACTTACGCGCAAGTGAATGAGCCTTCGGTGTTGACACAAGTCCCACCGCCTTGACAAATGAGAGGGTTCAAATCGCATCTGGAAAATCAAATCCAGCGCATGCAATTTCAATAACAAGTTATGTAAAGTAATAATTAAGAAGGCAACTTACTCATTAACGTCCACGCAAGTCTTCCCGTCCAACTGAATAAGAGATGGAGAAGGAGATTAATTAATTGGCCAAAAACGTTTTCTTTTTAAATTGAGTTGTCGGTTAAACTTACTTTTGCAAAACCGATGGAACATTCGCAAAGTCGGGCGTCACAAGGTTCGCAGGGACTTCCCCAAGCAGCCCCAACCCCATTCGAGCAACAACATTCATTTCGGGACATAAAACGTTTGAGATTCCCTTCACACTTTCCTCCGACAGCTTTTGTCCAGCAATTCCCTTTTCGATTGTCTAAACAGAGGATAACAAACAACCCAGTGACAGAACTTTTAGACCAAGCAAGGCTTTTACAAAAATCAATTCCCTGGAAATCTCAATTGGCATCTTACCAATACAAATTCGACCTGAATTATCCAATACGAATCCCTCATTACACTCGCACTGGAAGCTTCCTTGGGTGTTTATGCTAGAGACCAGGGATATCAAACTTAAAATTGGGGTGGAAACATTCAAAATTAAATTGTAAAAAATACCATCGCCCTCCTTGGCAGATTCCGGTTTGGGTCCTGCATTCGTCAACATCCTGGCAACCTTGACTCCTCGGATCGAATTCTGTTCCAACTGGACAAATACATTGGAAACTACCCGGAGTATTCTTGCATTGCCCTCCACCGCACAGAAAATTATCAAGCTGCATAGAAAAGGCGTAATTTGAAGAGAAGGTTGATTGCAGCTGAAATTGAAATTGAATGCTGAAAGATTGGCTTACGTCACACTCATTGACATCAAGGCACTGCTTCCCAGAAGCGTCAACTTGAAAACCCGCTTCACAGATACATCGAAAAGTCCCTGGAATATTCTCACAAGCTCCTCGCGGTCCGCAGGCTTCCGGGATCTGGGCACACTCATTGATGTCTGGGAGAGAGGAAGAGCACAAATTGTTCTAGTTCCACAAAACGTGACCTATTCCTTTCTTACCGTCACCGCTATGCGTCATCCCAGGCCCATGTGGACAGAGGAGATCAAATTCGGGTGTGTTCGGCATTGGACAAGCTCGGCATGGTATTCCCCAACCCATTGGTTGTCCAAAAACAACCGTGCAGCAGCAACAGGTAGACCGTGGGACGGGAGCGGTGGAAGGCGCAGTACAAATCCCATCACGGTACTGGGCATAACACAAATCCCGCTGGATATCTAAAAAGATGGGAGACGGATGAGAATCCCTGAGCGTACTCGTCACCAACTTGATCCCCAACACATTCTTTAATTGAATTACCCAAGCAAGTCGTTCCGTCAGGTCCAATAGAGAATCCAGGCAGGCATTCACACTTGAAGCTTCCTTTAGAATTTATGCAACGACCGCCAGAGCAAGGAGAACTATCGCACTCATTAATATCTGCAAAGGTATAACGAAAATAACGACAACTTCATTCCAATTGTTCAAATTCTCTAAGTTCCTCACCAACACAGTTTCGCCCGGACGGTCCCAGCTTGAACCCTGGATTGCAGACGCAACGGAATGACCCAACTGGTGAATTGAGACACCGCCCATTCTCACACCTTCCCCCACTTCCACCCTCAGTGCATTCGTCACGTTCGACGCAAAAGGCTTGATCCTGCGAAGCTGTGAATCCGTCCAAGCAGACGCATTTGTAGGATCCAACAGTATTTTCACAGCGTCCTCCGGATAAACAGATTCGTGGGTTCTCCAAACACTCTTCCACGTCAATGCAAGAGTGTCCCGTGGGAGAAAGAACAAATCCGTCTTTGCACTGACATCTGGAGAAAACGGATTCGGTTCGTTTAATTTTATTTTGATTAGCGAAAGATTCTTGTATAAATTCAAATCGGCTTACTTGAAGGAACCGTCCATATTGATGCACATCCCATTAGCACCTTCAGGTAAAAGGAATGATTATTTGTGTTCAATTTTTAAATAAATTCTCTTGGTTTTCGTATTTCCTTACACATTCCTGTCTCGCTACATTCATCGTGGTCTAAAACAGGCGAGGAAAGAGGGAAACCCATTAAAAATCTACAGATTTTCCCGAATGATTAGTTTCAAATTTAGTACCGATGCAAAAGTGACCATCCGAAGAGACATCAAACCCAGTGGGACAGACTGAAACACAGAAACAGAAACGTTTGCTTATTCCTGCTCGAGAGAAAGTGTAGAAAGCTGTTTCATGAAAAACGTACCGCAAGTGAAGCTTCCTTGTGTGTTTACACTGCAAAATCAAATGGATTTTAGTTAAACTTCAAATTGGGATGGAATTGTCACAAGTAAATTGTTCAAAAATCAAAAAAACAGAAACCATCGTCCCCCTTGGCAAAGTCCTGTTTGAGCCCTGCATTCGTCATAGTCCTCACACTGTGACATTGGAGTCTTTTGAGAGTAGCCAGCACTACACTCTAAAATTGGGATTGAGAAACTCGTTTATACCTTTAGCCGCAGTTAGTGACAATTCAATTGAGATTTAAGCGAATTGTAAATGTCAACTTACCGCAACGGTATCCATCAACCAGGTCAATGCACTTGCCATTCCCGCCTGCGGTGTGCAAAAAAGCGACAGAAGTCAATGGATTGGTCATAAAATCAATTTTAATTCAAAATGAAAGCGACTGGAGAAAGTTAACTCACAAATGTCAGGGCGGAGTCCACATTCATCTACTTTTGCAATCTGACCCGGTCCGGCAGCATCCGCACAAAGTGCTTTATATCCGTCTGTAAACCAATTACAATTATACAGAGATGTAGTCGATACTCTTCAACTATGGGAAATCTAGGATGATCAAATAAATTTTAACAAAGCATTTATGAATATACTTGTTTCAGATGATGGACAGACGTCACAATTGTTTTCATCCCCCCATCCTAACCAAAAATCAAATATTATGAATTACATTGTAAACTCCTTTTATAAGAATCACTTCATCGTAAATTGACCTTTGCCCATATTGACCCCGCAACAACAATCTCGCTTCGTGAGGCGTACGGAGAGTTTCCCTCGACAAAGCCCACGGAGCACGGATGTAAAGCAATTTCCTTGTCTCGCATCTGTAAATGAGCAATAAATCATTGTTGGATGGATAATTCCCATGGTAGTTTCTCACACAGCATGCATGAGCATGCGGGATCATAAATCACCAATGCACAATTTCTGGTCTTGGGTTGGAATAAATCCCCGGTCACAGAGGCAGTAGTATCCACTTGCAGTATTGACGCAACGCCCATTGTTACACCTGGAGAATGAAAAAGCGCCAGCACATATCTAGTTTTAGCGGTTTGCCGTTGTGATTAAATTAATAATGAAAAATCTTAGTCAGCTTACGTTCCGGGCTTGAGGCACTCGTTTTCATCCTCGCAAGGACCTGACGTCCCGTCCTTTGGGATCTGTCCGGGTGGGCATTCTTCAGAACGGAAAATATCAAGATTATGTCAAGATTCGATTCGGTAGTGTTCAAAATACTCACCGCAGCGAAAGCTACCGGGGTTATTGATGCACCGGCCCCCCTCGCAAATCCCAGGAATCGCTTCACACTAAAATTGTTGATAACTTTTCCGTTTCTTTCCTTTCTTTGCGTAATCGATTAATTCTGAATTAAGAGTACCTCGTCCACGTCAATACAGGCTCCGGAGTGGACATTCTTCAGATATCCGTGCTCACAGTCCAAATGGGTTGGACAGGGTTCGCAGGGATGACCCCACGCTTTCCCAACCGTAGCACAGCAGAGGTTCCGTGTACACACAACTCCAAGCAATTGTCCACCGCAAGTATTCCCGCTGGTTTTTGTGTAGCAGGGACCAGTTCGGTAATCTGGAAGACATTAAAAACCAAAAATGGATCCCGAATTACCTTTTGCACTTTAGGATTTAATGAGCCTCCTCGGAGATTAATCGATGTGGGATTCCCATTCAAAGCCTTTTAGGAGCTCTCAGCCATATCAAATTGCATTTAAGAATGAAATTGAAACGTTTTGGGGTCAATGAATCCGACTGGATCCTGTGAGAAGCAGGTGGATCTCTTTGGAAGTCAAAGGATGAGGAAATTCTAAATAGGTTCAGTGAACCTTGGGAGATGGGACATGGATGACGATGGAGAAATGGAGATCAGTTTACAGAGTCACGTTTCAGGACTTGAATAAAAAATTTTAGGATTAGGATGATGCATTACGACGACAGGAAATCCTTCATTCCAGGTTTACATTTACCTAATGCACTTTGACCGTAAAAATTCCATTTAATCATTGATGACGGGATGGAATGGGACGGGAGAGGCGAATTAATCAATCCCTTCTTTCTTATGTAAGATTTACTTACCCGATTCACATCGTCGGCCCGTGTAGCCATAAACACCTAAAAATCAACGCAGTCAACTATGAGGAGGGACGATCGCATGAAGGGAATGGGGTGAAAGAAAGGGAATAAACTTACAAGCGCAGCGATCCGGGCCAATGCAGCGTCCAGCGTTCAAACAAGGTTCACGACAGACCGCTGAGGACACAAAAATGAGGAAACTTTCCGTTTACAAATATAAGGATGAACTTAATTTTAATAAGTATTACGGCGCCGGTGATTTGGAAACTTTCCGTTTACAAATATAAGGATGAACTTAATTTTAATAAGTAATACGGCGCCGGTGATTTACGTACGTTCACCGCAAAATTCTCCTTGAAACCCAGATTTACAGACACATTTGGCATTCGCGCAAGTCCCACCGTTTAGACAAGGAATACGACATCCACCGTTGGCTGGAGACGTTCCACCGGCGCCGATCTGACCCTGACCCGGCCTTCGACCGTCTCCTAAGAACACAATGGAACACCATTTTTTTTCTTATAGAAAAGATGAGAGATGTCATGTCACATTGGCTTGGTGGAGTATTTCAGGTTACCTCGAGATTCAGAGCAGTTGGGAGCAACGGTGCCGCCGTCGCAGAGGCAAATATTCGGTTTGACACAACGGCCAGGACCACAGGGACGACAAATTGCTAAACAAAATAACAAAAATTCGAAACAAATGGTCAAAATACGGCGCTGTCTGAATCGCAAGTTGAAAGTTTTTTTGTTGAAAGTTGAAAGTTGAAAGAAAATTTAATTGGTATTGGCAATTGACGTGTGATTTTAATTATTGCAACTGAACTTCCCCTCACCCTTCCAATCAAATTGCAAGCTTGTTCCCGATGCAGCGGATTTTTGATTGAAATTAACCTGGAAATCACTAACTTAATTCCACTTACGAATGACACAGAGTCCGGAATTCGGTTTTTGGGTCCAGCCCGGGCAGCAATAAGTTTTATGACGAGATCGGCAAACGTTTGGACTGCAAAAATAAGTGGTGAAATAAATCATTCAATTAGGAATTAGGATTTGATGACGATGCGGACGCCGGTAATTTCCACACAAAATCTTTAAAGTAGTTTATATAGCTTGTAAAAGGTATTATAGACGTTTTTCCGCCCGGCTCTCATTGATGGACAATAAATTTGGAGTCAAAGATGTAGAAGCGTTAAGCGTATCCATCAGCATTTGAAGATAAGTCCAGCGGGCGTTGACCCACGGATATTGATGGTATTGACAATGGACAACTTCAGTCTTATCAAGCTCCTGATAAATTGTTTACTTTCTACACGAAGGCTACGAAATATTTGATGCACTTCCAAAATTCTGAAGCACTTCTTCATTTTTCAATATTTTGGTCAAAATTCGCGAATTTTACAAATATTTATACTTCGAAACAGGGCCAAGTATTCACGAGAATGCTTAATTAAATTAAATTTCTCGTATCTGGACATCTTCCTTTTTCGATGGGAAATAAATGTTCATGTATTTTTGCCAAAAATTAAGGAATTGTTTAAGAATTTTGCCAATGCGTCAATATTTCAGACGATTTTCGCCAGTCTCATGTCAGTGGTATAATAGTAATTTTAAGTTTTGTTTGATTATGCAACATATTGATTTCTAGAGCCCCTGACATACTTGTAACCGGAGCAAGGGTCATCGTGTCAAGATGGCGATTGAAAAGGAGAGTGAGAGTGACAGGACCCAGGCGGTCCACGTTGACCACCCATTGGGAAGTCATGGAACCATGAGGAGAACTTTGCTGATAAACGGCAAAGATCAAGTTCAGCAGCAGACGAAGAAGCGTCTTCTGTCTCGTTTCATAAATTCTCTCAATTTCCGTAAATCAACAAGTAAACTAATACCAGCAGAGCTGAGCTAGGACAGATTTGAAAATCAGATTTCAATTCCCGTCTTCATCGGCAGCTCAAAAAATGTTTACTGATTAATTGACATTAATATGAAAAGAAAACAATGCTCACCCTCCGACTGGGGCTGCTAGCAGTCCGGTCTGTGACACGGTGTTTGCACTGGGGCTGGGATCAGATCCGGACGCCAGTGAATTACTATTTGATCCAAACCCACTATTTCCATTCTGTCTCTGTACAGATACTGTCCAGTGGACACAGTTTAACAAAAGGAACAAGGAGCCAAGGACTCCTAGAGTCTGATGAGTTCTCATTGTCCTAACCATTTTCCATAACAATTCATGGAGATACGGAACAAGCTTTTAGAATATTGGACATATCTTGGCAAAATTTTGAAGAATACCGTCAACCCAACAACAATGCTTTCATTCTGACACTGCGACGGAGCTGCACATCCGGTGTGGGAGGAAGGGCGGAGAAAGTTCTTGTGTTGAGAGTGTGAGATCTTGTTTGGATTTTGGAAACTATACTTGCCGATAACTTTTACGTGGTCCTCGTTAGTTGTGTGCTGGACTTAATTGAGTTAATGAATGGGATTCCAATTCCTATGAGCGGGGAGATGAGGACTTGGACAAAATAAGGAATACTGAAGATGAGGATATGAAGACGATGCTCGCGTGGGGTTTTTGTAAGAACGACTGAAGCATCTCCGGATGAAAGGGAGAGTTTATCAGGAGACCTCTTCATCTTCCTCACTTTGCATTTGAACCACTCAAAACAGCATCTTCCTTTCTTTAACCAGAAAGCATCTTCTCATTCCAATTCCGTCTCTCCGTATTTCAGTTTCATATTTTGACTTTTGACTCGAGGGAAACCCCTTCCTCCAATAATCCAGAGATCAAGTTCCTTTTTACAACATCCTGGCGGTCCATCATCATCATCATCCGAAACCACTCCAGATGGATGTCACATTTCACACCAACCGAATGAGAGCTCATAATTAACCGATTCTGGTAGAAAATTTGAGTCCCAAGTCGACTGCACTTCCTGAGTTCCCGACGGGTCGGAGGTGAACCTGTCCGTGGTAAATGCTCTGATGGGCCATCCTACTCCTATCGTAAAGATGTTAATCTTGGATGAATTGATCAAATTATAGAAATTCTCCTGCACTGCTTAAAACGGCGTCTTCCTCATGTTGTAAAATACGCAAAGGACGAAGGAGCAAAGCCCAAAAACCCCATTTCCTAAAACTCATTCCAACTTTCCGGAAAGGTCACCAATGCCGGAGAGTCAGACACGGTATAAAATGTCCCGTCGTCTCGTGGAACCCTAGAAATGGTTGAAAATTCTAAGTTGCCGGTGCCGGTACCAGCGTCTTGTATTTATTCTCTAATAAACCGCTGCAAGCGCGTGTAAAAATGTAGCGTATGCATATTGATGCTGAATATTAGCATACGCTACTTAATAATAGATACGTTTTGCAAACCAACGTAAACGCTAACGTTAACGCAAACGTAAACGTAAACGCTAAATTCAAGGTTTACGTTTGCGTTAAGGTTAGCGTTAGCGTAAGCACACGTTTGGCAG
>Ga0194135_10000508_pt1 | contig 23059 bp, 5 predicted proteins | sample LitLau_LLRF_2013_FD_134024 | JGI IMG/M metagenome (GOLD analysis project Ga0194135, IMG submission 134024) | Freshwater sediment microbial communities in response to fracking from North America - Little Laurel Run_MetaG_LLRF_2013 (version 2) | ecosystem: Environmental > Aquatic > Freshwater >...
AGAGGTAGTTTCGTTAAAAGGGAATGTTATACGCATAAAAGAGTAAAATACTATTGAATATTGAAAGCCAGTCTTAGCATTTTGTCCAGTTTGATCTTTATGTATTTTGCAAATACAACTGTGTGTATTATTAGTAATACTGTACTCAGGGGATTCGCTCCAGACGGTGAAATACACAAGACAATATTCTTGGATCAGGTTCCGTAATTTAGCAGACTGCAGATCGTAAGTAGAAATGGCCCCAAGTCCCATTGCTTCAAAATGTGAAGCTAATTTAATTTGCAATAAATTAGTTAAGCCTTTCAGCCACTAAGAGATGATGAGCCATTTGCAATTACTTCAGCTCGGTAAATCCATATCTGTCTCATTTTTTTACTTATTCCCTCGCATCGTCATTTCAAGTCAGTTATACACACGATTTTCTTTAATGTGATAAGATTGAAATGTCGGTTTCTACCATTGAGTTGTCACAAGAAGCGCAACGTAAACCAACTTTCTCTTTGTCTGTTTCGTTTAGTTCATTTACACCGCCAACACAGTGAAATTTTACTTGCACTTGTCTTGACAAGATTCAGTTTACTCGTGGTGCAGTGTTCTTTACCTTGTGACTGACTATGGTATTTGGCTGGTATTTTACTAGTGAGAACCTTTTGCGTGTAAAAATTGTATAAAGACGGACTTTGACATTTCTCCATGTGTGCCACGTATCGAAAACTATACATGGCGGGTATATAATATAGGACAATCTTATGTTTAGTGCAGCTACAGAATTTTCTCATCATGAGACACTCATTTCGACTCCGAGTAGAATGAATAAGAAGGAAACTTGGAGATCCGTAAAAGGATCATCATAATAATCATAAGAAAGGCAGAGAGCTCGATGCTTTAAATGATGATGATAGTGGCAAATCTGCACTGACTATGAAAGGTGGATATCTGTACGAAGAAGCTGCTCGCCTGTAATGTATATTATATATATATATATATATATATATATATATTCTGATATATGAAGCTTAATATGAACTATATGAAGTGTATGCATGCATGCCTAGCTAGTGTGGGAACTGAAGTTGAGCTATCTCCCGTCTGCACACACTTTGCATGCACATGTCAACAAGGAGAAGAAGAGATAGATATTCATTCATTCGAAGTAATATTCAATTCTGAGAGAGAAAGAGAGTTTCAATTCTAAAGAGACAAAGAATGTAGAGAAGGGTATCATCCTTTTCAAAATGTCTATTCATCAGTTTGCTCAAAACTTTTGTTTGAGTTGCATGAAAGGAAGGAGGAAGAAGGAAAAAGGAATGAAGAAAGAGGTGAATAAATGAAAACTGGTGGAAAGAAAGAACCACCACACACACACACACATACATACACACCACGAGAGAGCAGATGACAGAGAGACTATCCAAGTATTCAGTGAGTCGGTGGAAACAAGTAGAATTTATAAGAGAGAGAGAGAGACGCATGCAAACGCTTTAAAGCTTAAGATAATGACACTCATCCCATTGTACGTGAAGGCTCCTTCTTTGGGGAAAGCAGAGCACAAATAGGCACTACTACAATAGTAGGCTAGTACTGCAGACCGAAGTAGATGCATATATAGCAGGCTTCGTCCTCGTTGTAATAATAATAATCCTGAAGGCTGAAGGTGACGACTTTTCACTTTTGAAAGGAATGAATATGATGACACTGTTCTACTTTCACTCTCCACGAAAGATGAAATAGAATCCGGCTTTCTCTATTGTCATTGTCTTTACCAGACTTTCCCTCTTTCTTTCTCTCCTTTTTCTAAATTAAAAACCATCATCGTATACATGTGTACGTGTACTAAAAACTATGCATAGATATATACATTCTTCTTAGTACTAGTACTCATCATCATCATCATCATCATCATTGCAGGCTCTGTGTGTGGAGGAAGGACTGTCTGAAACTTCTTTTCATGTTTATGCAGATTTCATTATGAGGTGGTGTGGTTCCGACCGAATCTTAAAAATACCTACGAATGCGGCAAAAAACTTTAATCCGGGATATTTTACTCTTCTTTGAATTCATTCTTACGATTTTATTCCTCGCAGTTTAGTTAGTGTGGTTATGCTACGAAATCCGCTTTGTTTAACGCAAAACGACATCAAGCATTCCTAAAATTCAAAAATATTAAATGTGCAATGCAACAAAATGCAAGTATCAATGCAACCATGTACATTTCTAAATAATCCGTCATTGATAAATTTCATGGGCTGACTTTGTGAGCTGTAGATGAAGTGTTGAAAAACCTATTTCATAGAGTAAGTCGAATCCTATTCTACACGAAGGATTTGAATGAACACACACGACCTGGTATATGTGATACAAGCGAGGAAGAAGAGTAACTTTGACAGTTCCGTACAGAGAGCCTCTCTGCGTGGGCCACACAAAATATCATCATTTAGATCTAAACGACTGAGTGAGACAATGGAATGAAATGAAATCAAGGGAAATTATGTAAAACCCTAACTAATGGTCCCAGAGGAGTCGGAGTTGTCAGGCACATTTCTCTGAATTTGGATTTTGGGTTAGCTCCGTCTCTCTCTCACTCTCTTTCACATTCCACTATATATTCTCATCCTGACCGTGTCCTGTGTACTTTCTCCTTTCTCTCTGCAACTATCAGATACATAAATACAATTCGTTAGAAGAGATACCAGTCTGCAAATCATGAGTTGCGGAACATAACATCGAGATTTAATTAGTAATGCAATATACATAGTGAACGGGAGAGAAGGCAAGACATGTATGTCAAAGACCCATGACTCGCGTTTAGGAGTATGCACGAGAGACTCGCAGAATAGTCCGTATAAAATGTACGACAGCGTATATACTCCAAAGCTTGGAGTGCATTTCTCGTATGTATTTGACTCAATGAAGGAATTAAACCAAAATATCCAACTCACAATCCATAAAACATAATCTGGCGTTGACTGACTCAGAGACTTCTAGGCTGTACTGACATTAATACCAAAGTTGGCAGGAAATGAAAGATTCACTGGGTACTCCAAACTGCATGGACTCATAACTGGAAGATTCTTCACATTGGACCGAGGCACGTAGTAGTAGTAGTAGTACCATCCCTGCAGCTTCCAACTACTATGCTCATCTAATATTTCACTATGAAGAGTCATTTAAGTTATTATTTACAAATCTCAGACATAATTGGCCTGTAAAGTAAATAGGATATGACATATTTCTTCTCTAATATCTCGTTTATGAATTGCTCGCACTTGTCACCTTTACCCATTCAAATCTTCGAAGGAGCATTGTTCCACTCTTCCACTTATAAAAGAATTCTTTTGAAGGTTTCAGTTCTTAAGAGATATTTTAAGATTATTAACCAGAATTCCACTCCTGAAATTAATAATAAACAGGTGCATTTAAAGTCAGTGGGATTGAAGATTAAAGAGCATGAACTTGCAATTTTTGTCGTGCAATTATATCTGTTCCAATCATTAAACGCATGTTCAATGTATGCAAAGGTCAGAAGGAAAAATACAATTCTTTCCTGTTTAAAATATCTGTCATATTAAACACAAGTAATATATACCTGTTTACAATTTGAAACAATAGCTACGCATTCAATCAGCCCTTCCATTTATTGAGTATACTACACACCTTCTACTTATGTTTGCGTGATATTACCCTATAACCATCAAACGAAGAGGAATTTACTTAGTTAGTTAAGACGTGTAATCATTTTGTACAAGTTGCAAGTAAAAATATTGATTCCATGTTTATATTTGGAACCCATATAAAATTGACTAGCAAAAGAAAGAAATATCAATATCATTGCACAACGGCTGACAGCAAGTATGTATATGTATTTTTATATGACACGAGTGAAACTGAAAGAGTTGGGTGGTGGTGGTGGTGGTGGTAAAGGTGGATGTGCTTCGTTTGGTTGTTATCTCTGTAATGTAATCATGTCTTTATTATTCATTGAATAGACTGAGTGATCAAAAGAAAGACAGGCGAGCCCATGTTATGTCAATTTTTTATGAAATTATAATGATATTGCTCGTACAATTGATAGCTTGGTTTGACTTGCCACACAATCAGACACAACTTCTCGTAAGTTCCCTACTTTTCCTTGTTACGATTTTTATGGAAAGTTATCTTTCGTAATAATCATTCAAGCAATCGCAGTTTTGAAAGAAACTTACACACACTGGGATGCTGTCACTTGAATTTTCAATTGAAAATATAAAGCACAAGTACTTTTATATTTAATTAGCATTAAGGATGCCACTCCAATTTAAACCTTAATGCGGATGAAGATAAGCTTAATGTAGACTTGGTTTTTTAAGGTGGCTAAATAGAGGTGACTTGTAAATAAAATACAATTGGGAATCGGTAGCCAGTTGTGTGCAGTGAAGATAGTGCTAATGTAAAGAAGGACACGACACGAGCTAGAAAACTTTGTGTGTGTACTATTTGTAAGAAGAAGAAGTAGCGTCCTTTCTCTCTCTCTCTCTCTCTCCCGTCTCTTTCTATCTCATTTCTCGACTCATGCAAACTTAATCTTCTCCAATCCATGTCTTGAGCTGCTAATGCTGTTGGAGTCCACTGCCTTAATAATGAATGATGAGCTGGTGGTTCGAATGGATGAGCAGAGCAGCTGGTCTCTGAATTATAGATGGACTGAACTTGGTTTGATTGTTAATGCGTGCCGTTTTGACTGATTTGATGGCTACAATCATCCTTGTCTTGAAGGATTATGTGGTCATTACTTTCGTCCGTATATATACAATGTACTCGATCCGTCTCTACCTTCTCAAAGATGATAGACTATCGACATTATAACTTGGGAAGAACGCCTTGAAACACTTTTTACTGTTTTCCTCGTCTGCTCCTTACCACCAGACAATTCACATTCACTTCGGCTTTTAACTACGCACCATCTACGCCTTTCTCCGGGTGTTGGTTCCTTTTCTGTCAGAAATGTGCATGTCTCAATCAACGCTATTTTTGAGTTGAATAGCATCACTTCATGAAGTATGCTGCCATTCCTCATTTCCCCTTCAAGACTTTCAACCAAACTTCCATTTTGGCATCTTCTCTAACCAGTTTCTTCACGAAACTTTCAAACTTTCAAGTCAAGTAAGAGTCCTGATGCCTTTAAACGTATAATATATCTATGTAATAATGGACACTGGAATAAACCAGCAAACAATATGTGTCTTTCTTCAGCTCTAAATTTTGTCTGCAGTGTTAGTGTGGCATAAAATTACATTTCTTTGCAGATGACATCAACCTCATTAGATAGGAGAGAAGAACATAAAAACTTCAACTCGCATTTGATTTCGTGAAGAGCTCCACTATCGCTGCTATATGTGTGTAGGTAATACATTGTATATATGCTTTGTCGTGGTAGCTCCGACGTAGTATATAGGAAAGATGAATTACATTCTTTGACATGATGGATTTGGTGATGCAGAGAGAGAGAGAGATGCTCGTGTTTTCTCGAAGACGACTGTGCACAGCTTTTGCTACGACGAGTAAAATCCTCAAAGAATTAAACTTACACAGACATCAACTCTTAATCTCTAACCAAAAGACCTGACTGACTGGCTAATGCAAAGATTAGATGTTTCTTGAGATCATGAGTTTATTACTGTGTAATGAACTAAGACAGATGTGCATGTATATATAGAGAGAACCGCATCAAATGAAACCACAACGACACTAGAATTTGGTCAGCCAAAGAAAGACGATTGCCACGTCGCGAAATGCATGAAGTAATTCTCCATTGTGCCGAAGAAGTCTTTTTTCTGATGGTCTTCTTCGTCTTTGTAATATTCTACAACTTAATACAACACAAACACTACTTGCTTTATCCTATCTGCTCTGCTCCTCACTATTCTGTCCGTATCATGTCAAGAAGATATAAATTGTAGACGGAGAAAGAAATACGACATAATAAATAAGATCGAGACTCGAAAGTCTTATAATCGCAATGATATGGTCAGAGTGCAGCAAGCTCGGCATAAGACCATATTGTGGTGGTGGAGATGAAAGGCAGTATTAATGTAGAACCACACGGCACTGGCACATAATAATAATATTGCCAGGTATGATTATCGAATGGACAGACTGATGATGATGAAGTGGCCAGCTAAATCAAAGAGATTAACGAGATAGACAGGCGGAAAGAGTAAGAAATATTAGAGAGAATTGACCACCAGAATAAAAGAAATAAACTCGCAAGATGAGAGGACTCTTATTCGTTCGCTGCTGCTCCGTTGCTTATTATTACAAGATCCGAGTCTCCATAACTTGTCTTTTATTCTGTGCTATATATTTCATTTTTGACCCCTCTGAATTCATTCAGCACTACTACTGATCACAGATTTACTTATTTCAAGTTACACTCATCGTTGTTATTTACTACGGACAGGTAACCTCATGCAAAGAACTACTTTGTACTTAATCCAAGAACTTATGAAGTTCAAACACTTATCGCAACAAATATCAATTCATAATCAGAGGATGACTATGTTGTGAGTAACGACCTTGATTTGCAAAAATTCAAATTGTCAGATTATAAAAGCTCTGAGAAGTGTTTTGTACTGTACTCGTACACTGATCGTGCACTTTTCAACATATAATTCATTGACTCTTAATAGCATAAAACCCGCAACTACTTCTGGCATATCTCACTTACTTCTTGGAAGTTGAAAATTAACGATATAAAGCCACAAATGGATGAGGCTAATCATGTCGCAGTTTTTTACTGAAACATAACTTGCACTTGATTATAATTCTGCGTGTTTCGCTTGTATAAAATATTAATCGAGATCAAACTCTGATTCTAGGGAAAATCGTGCATATTTTTTGTTCCGCTTGGACCGTAATTTGCTAGTTTTAGAGAATGTTTCAGTCAATAACAACAGACGGAGAGGGGATATACCGACCTACGGGTATATATACTCTCTGATTGTATCTAAATGTTACTGATTCCCTAAAGCTTTAAATTCATATAGACTTCACGTTGAGGTAATTGAGATGCACACTGAGCTGAAAAGTAGTAAAAAAATATTACGACTTCGGACAAAGCAGTAGTATATTCATAACCCTCCGCACCCAATTATTCATGTTAATCTCTTTCAATGCAAACCTATACTGAAACGTATAGGCTTTAGCTTTAAAATTCTCATACGCTCTAATAGAGAAAATCATCATAAAGAACAATGGACAATACTGGAATGATTCCTACATTTTTTAAAAGCTTTACGTTTGTACCAATTTAAATGATCTCTTCAAAGTGAAATGAGACTGGATGCGATGATGTACACGAAACTTAAAGCAAGTTAAAGCGAACAGCAAATCCTAAAAAATGTGCATACAGAATTCCCGATGTAAAATAGAACTGAGGCTTCGTTTCATTTTAATATGGTAATTTAATGACTTTTTAATGATTTTGATCTCAATTCGCCTAACAACTTGGTCGTGGATGAACGCAATTTTACCTGCAAAAAACTCTGTATTCAGGATTTCCTTCAGGGCACGGACAAACAATTTATTATTCTTTGTGTGATTCTGTGAGTGAGTATTACAACTCTAATGCTTCATTGCAGGACATAATGCTACTATCCATCTAACCTTCGACTAAAAAGTTTCTGAATACAATACGAGTTAATGCTAATAATAACAAAAGTCGTAACTTCTCTCGTACTTCCGTCCATCCTATTACCTGATCATCTCTCTGTCGTTTCGTTAGTACAACAAACTACAAAGTAGTAAAACTAAAACACTATTTGTTACTGCATCCCGAGAAGCAGCAGCATGTTCAGCTCAGAGTTAGCACAAAAAGAATCGGGGACTGCTCTCATATAGTCAGCCTACTGAATAATGTTCAGTCGTATACCGTATATTTCATGCTATTGTAGCGCGAGTCGTGTGTGCTGCAGCATCAGCTTCCTGTAGAAAAATGAACAATGATTTTGAACAAAATGAAATAATCATATTTCAAAAAACAAGGGTGTCATGTCATTAATGCCTTAACCCACCTTATACTTTTTGGAACCGAATAGCACATACACACCCTTTTCGTCTGTTCATCCTGAGAGTTGTAGTTGTAGTGGGTCCTCCTGTTCTCTGTTGTGTTTATTACCATTCCATCGTCTCGGTTGGGTGTATCTATTGTCCAGAGAGAAAGATGAGAGATACTTTTCATTGTGTATGAAAGGAAACACAATTCCAACGACTGAACACGTGATACGGATATATCATGTCCAGTGAACAAGGGAAGTGTGAAATATTACTGAGATGAGGTCAAAACTTGTTCCCTTTTGTTCAGCACCCGTCTCCATAAAATGTAAAGATGACTGCAGCAATCACATGTAGGAATCTACACTGCTTCTATTCAACTCGCACTTTGTAATTAGCATCAATACAGCAATAAAATGTCTACACATGTATTCTCATTTTACCAAAGACCTTTAGAGGTGCAGAGCTTTGGTTTCATCAACTTGTATGATGCAACAAAACTCTCGGGTGAAATTTTGAATAGTGACTTTAAAAAGGAGCACGTCCAACTATATAAAGCTTTGACCCTTTAGGATTGAATGGCAGTAAAAGATCAAGCTGCTCAAATGACGACATTGCGTTGAGTCCAAATTCCAATCGTATTTTACTCCATTTCTTAAGGTATAAAGTTCTGCGTGATGATTGCAAAGTCTCTTGCCCAATATTTACACAAGGCAGCTACGTACAAAAAATGAGAACGATACGGTATATATATAGAATAGAGTGACATATTCACAATGAGGGAAAACTTTGTAGACTTGTATTGAGAAACTTTTCGGTGTTACAAAATATTCGTGTTCTTCAGATGATTACCAGTGTACATGCATACTATGACAGCATGTTGGAATTTACCTTACAGTACAGTGAGGTCGATTAAAGTCTGTAATTAATTCTCATTAGTATTGCTTTTCATGTAACGATAGTCTACGTAATTAAAAGCAAAGATGATACTTTTTCTTTTAGAATCGATTCCGCGATTTCTTCTCATAGAGTTAATGGAAATAGACGGAATATTAAAAGTACAAAGTGATTTGAAATACTCTGCTTGGCTATGTATGGCTTATGGTTTCTTTCTCTTGAATATATCTATATAGTACACACTAGGACTACAAACTGCTTGTACAGTGTTGTTATGATATTCTCTTCGTAAATCAAGAGGAGGGCGGAGATGGAAAATATAATTCAAGAATGGATGGATGGAGACGGGCGGAGGAACTGTTTCACTTACTGTTGGTACTTATTAGACTTTCTCCTATTCTCGGGAACGACGATATTTTCTTTCACGCTAAATTCACCACTGTCGCTGTTTCCGTCCTTCCTATGTAAAGAATGAAAGACCAAACTGCTAGGTTTGTAAATGGATTTTATCCATAACTTATTTGACCGTCAATTTCGAAGAAAGTGGATCGCAGATACTCTTCCGCTCATTGAAAATGTAATATTTGCTAATCGCTTTCAGTTTCGCAGCTTATGCAACGGAAAGTGATGAAATACGAGTTTGAAAGATCTGTAGCAATACTAGAAATTGCTTACTCCTCGTGAACTGCCAGTGAGGTTCAGATAAAGCAGAAATTGGGCAAAGAAAGGAAGCTTATTGTTAGAACTTGAGATGTAGAAGTTAAGGGTGGCTGATTTCCTGAAGTTCTATTTCTTGTAGACTTACAAGGAAGGGCCATAAGAATAACGTCTTTGAGTTTACTTCGTTTACTACTGTAATGATTTATGCATTGAGTAGGGTTTGCCTTGGCATGCAGAATGGGGAAATGACATGATTTATAGTGGGATGTCCACCAGGGTATTACTTTTAAGAATCCCACTTGCGTATTTTATATGTGTACTATACATGTATGTCCCATTTCGTTGGATTAGAACTACAAGCAGAGTCTATCTCTTTAATCAATGAATGAAATACACTCCCATACTTCATACAAGTCGTACATTATTATTATTGTTATTATGATTATTATTTTCATTGTTATTACTAGCCACTACTGCTTTCACTCCCCGGAAACTTACACACACGCACTCCTTCAGCAGTAAGTAGGTCTGCAGACTGCAGCATCCTCGATAATTGAACACTTTAGTTAGATATCATGAAACAGTATTTATATATGTAGAACAAAACAGATTGAATTGAATCATTCGGAGATTAGGCGAGTAGTTGTGAAATTGTTTCTGAAATTCCACGATCAGAAATTATAAAACTGGAAATCCGACACGATGAACTGATGAATTTCATTTTCTGTTTCAGGTGAAAGCAAAATCCGTGACGATGTGGAGATCAGGAGGCGAATTATCACTCTTCTGTTCCTAATCGGATTCTGATGTACAACTAACAACATGAGCAATTTTGCTCACTACTTACAGTTATATGATTTATTGTTTATTATTATTGTCAGTGTAGAGTTCTACACTGCTTGAATTGTAACTGAATCAAAGTACTTGTGCAGCTATACCTTTTCACTTCATAACAAGGTACATATTATATTTTAGTTTTGGCTAAGATGTTAGGAGTTGTCATATTTTGTGACGATTCGATTTCAAAAGGTAACTAACAGAAGTGTACAGTTCTGTCTAAAGTTTACATAATCATTGCGTCATGTTATGTATTTCATATCTAGTTGTATCATGCATTAATGCAATGCTCTCTTGGTGAAACTATATATGTATGGCTTTTAGATAAACAATTTTATATTGGTGTACATCGTTGAAAGACGATCTTTACTAAATAAGTTAAAATACAAGGTAAAGTTTATTTATTGAGGCCAATGAATCAATTATTATTAAATAGTAATCTAGATCACACAATATAGTTTATAGTATAACATAAGCAGACGTCTATATAGATGTATTGACGATCTCCATTGGCTGATTCATTCAACATTGTTTTTCATTTACAGTGGTAAGTGACTGGTTACTGATTATCTTAAATACATGTTAAATTAGAAAAACAAAGAGTTGATAGATTAAGGTTAGATATTAACAGATGATTAATTATTACTACCTATAATATATTATACAGTTGGTACGGAGTATGGCATTTTCGTGTGTCTCGTAATTCAGTGTGCTGAACTTGCAAAGGAGGCTTGAAATTACATTTAGTAATTGATAGTTCTCGATTGGAAAGTTGGAAAGCACTGTACCTTTCAGATGATCTTAATGTTGTACACAAGTTAGAGCAGGAAATCGATGGAATGTACAGTTTGTTGACAGTAAGAAATTTAATATCTTAATGTTATTTCAAAGTTTTAAGCGTACAGTTAGTGACAATAGGTTTAAAAAGTTTTAAGCTTGTTAAAAAGTTAAGAGAGCAAATTGTATTATAGCCAAGAGAAAATATTCCCTCCTTCCTATGAAAGAAATTGGCTTTCTCTTAACTATTATTATATCTTAACAATGATATCATATCTTGCCATTAAGAAAGAAAGCATTTACTGAACTAACCTAATACTACTACCTATAAAAATTGAGTAATAATGGTGAGAAGGATCTCATGCCCAAAGTTTGCTTTCCAAAGTTTTCACAAAGTTTCAATCGAAACGACGGCACTAAACATTCAGTGACCAATAAATGAAAGAATGTAAGTCATTCACAGAATCTTACTGATATAACTAACATAGGAAATTTATATCTATCTATGTATTCTACTATGATAGTTCACTCAATTTTAACTGTTATTACATTAGCGTGTATTCTATGTAACCTATTTTAAGTGGAACCTCCCAGTTCTACACAGTTCTCACACTGAAACAAGTTGCGTAGTTCAATTCGTAGATTTAAAATACTAACCAAGTATTCCAGAGATGAAAGAGTACAATTAATTATTAACATAACTTATAGCAATCATATTTAATCTAATAGTATGAGCTTTTTACCTTATATTGTGCATTTGAAAATCTATAATAGGCAGCATATAGGGTGAAGTTTCATTTAAAGTAAGCTTTTGAAGAAATATTTAAGAGTGGTTATTCGTTGTTTTTCCTTTTCTACTCTAGTACCCATTGTAAGTTTGTTGTTTAGGACAGATCGAAAGTTAGTAAGACATAACTACGAGGCTCTTCATGTGGCAGGGAGCAGTATTTCGGCATACTTTTGTATTACAGATATTAATTACATATTAATATTTGCAATGAAGAGAGTTTCTGATTTCTGGTTTGGTGCTTGACGATTATACTAGCCTGCAGCATTGAAGTGTCCTCACATATGATCTTAACTTGGAGAAGATACTTGTTGGAAGAGATCACAGAGCGTGTAAGTACAATTTGGGATAGGAAGGAAAGGATTATATCCATTTGGGTTCAATGCCTAGCCTTTTCCTAAACCTGTAAAAAGGAATAGTTATAAGTGATTGTTGTAAGTAAGTGTAATTAGTTCTTATGCTAATGTGACTTAATTCATTATCTTAATATTCTTTATGACTATGACTAAACAAATGAGCAAGTAGGAATTCTTACACTGGAGTCAGGATTTGTAAAATAAGAATCGTCTTGCTGTTGTTAATTTATTTTCTATCAAATATGAATTCATAATTTATATCTTTAATTATTATCAGTGAGAAAGCTGATTCCTTTTCCTTTTTGAATTTTTGACTCCAAATTACTATTAAGCATTATTAATGCTGTGTAGAATCGCTCAGATGTTTCGTGCAACCTGCAACTCAAAAAAGACGCAGTCAGCGTCAGCATTTCATAAGTACAGGTTATTGGTTTTCTTATCGTTGTAATTTACAGATAGATTCAATCCATTCCTTTAAAATTGTTCGAGTTGACTGTTGGCAATGAATAATGCTAAAAGAAAACTATTGTATTTGGATATATACTAATCATAAAAGAGGAGTTACGATTAAGGTCACACATATTAGTAATAATTATGTTCATAAGTAGGTTAATATTCACACTACAAATATCATCTCTGCTTCAGTAGGGAATGTTATACAAATAACCATTCTCTGGCTTGAGATCCCTTAGAGCTTTCACAACATGTAGAAAATAAATCACATTTAAACCACACTGTCTATCGTAATGCTCATCACTTTCGTGAAAGCTTTCCTATGACATGACACACTTTATAGTATTTAATAATAAGGCGCACATCTTAATTAGATTTGAGGTAATTGGAATTCTCACCATCATCAGAGTATACATTGACTTTTGATCGGAAATGTAACTTAAGTCTCGGTTATTTTTTAAATGTTGTCTGATACGATCTTAATTTGGGTTTGTGCACTCTAATAAATGTATTTAAGATTCAATAAGCTAGGATCATCAGGCTATAAATCAGCACTATAAAACTTAAGTAAGTATAAGTAAGTTATCTGTAATATTACACATTACGAAATCTAGAATAAAATGCGACTTTTCAGTCCCAGCACAGTTTAATCCGTCTGGGTGAAAATGCAAGGGAAAGGTGATAGGCAAATGTATATAGTCCCCACATATGTAATTCCTATATACAAGTTACTCACAAGTTTTTAGACAAATCGTTTTAAGTATCTTAAGAATTATACTCAAGTATTTAGAGACAGTTCGGACTTTTAGTGTTCAGTTGTTTCCTTTCTGAAGTTATTAAGATAAAACTCATTTATCAAGCCTTTGAATTTCATTCAAGTTTTGTAAAATAAGTAGCATTGTATTCTACTTTTTACAAATACTATATAGCCACCTGCGTTCGAAGAATCACATTCAATGATGACAATATTATTATTGCATAATTTTTCTAAATCGGTTGATGACTATCTTAAGCCGTACACAAATCTTTAATCATAAGTATGAACATGAGCACAATTCCTATACATTCAGTACCTTTTTATCACAATGAAAACATTATGCTTATTATTGTTACTACTATTATGACATCCCTTTTTGAACCAAATGAATTTCAAGGTGACTAGAAATAATTAGAGATTTTTTGTTTAAAATGATTTTCATTATTTATACCAACTCTCATTAGCATATTAAATTTTCATCAGTCAATTTTTAGTTTGTAGACCGATTTAATAAGTAGTTATACTTTTAAAGGTTATTACGAGTAGTCCATAAACTTTTCGTGAGTCTGAAAAGCAACCAGAATATTAACCCATTTTAATTTATAGTCACTTGAAAAATGATGAAAATGTTTGACTTGTCGTTTAATCAACCAATCCTAAATTGTATGTACATGAGGCAGGGTTACCTATTATGTAAATTAGTACGGTACACAGGTGGTAGACTTAATACATTATTTTTGGGTAGCTCCTACGTAATATTAACATACAAATCCTAATCCTAAATCAAAACATACGCGATATATATACATACCTCTTGCAACCGAATCATTGTTGTAGAAATAGATACCTCAATTCAAGAAGCTGTTGGATCAAAATACAATTACAACAGCTAAAAATTAGAGTATCTAAAGTTTAGAAACCCATTGTATATAAACATTTAGTAGAATACGAACTACTGCAAAACTACAATTTATCTAATATACACGATTCATCACATGTAAATAGAATTAGTAAAAATATGGCGATTTCATCAATATCGAGCATTTGTCAGAAGAATTAAAGATTTCACAAGATCGATAAGGTATTCCATACTTATAGGTTAAATCGAAATTCGAACTCGTCTCCGTCTGTGTGCTAAACATTAGATAGTAACGATGCTGACTAGGTAGTAAGGTAAAATGCACCCGCGCCGCGTCAAAATTAATATTTTTTGAATAATCTGAAAGTTGAAAGTTGGTTAGTTGATTTTGAACACGGTCACAGAAGTGAAATTTTATTCTCTTGAAATCTGTAATAATTAAAATTTTTAATTGATTACAGGTATGTATAATATAAATAATACTTGCTGATAAATTTATGACTTCACGATTAATGGTCGTATTTGTATTTGTTTAAGTTTTAAAGTATTGCCATCCGTGGTTTTCAAGTCATCTCGCCGTAAAGTAATTCAACTGTAAATGTTAAAACTGTATTTGTTCATTTAATTGTAATCATCGTTTCCTGGTATCCTTGTGCAGTATCCAAAATCCCTTATTATTAATTCCTTTTTAAACACAGTGGGAATTATTGAGACAGATGAGTGTCAAGGGTATGGGTATGTTTTTTTATTGCAATTTCTGTATCACAACTTATTTAGGTGCTTAGTTGTAAAATAGCTCTATACCACTGTTGGAAACCAAGTTACTATATATATGTACTAATATGCATGATATAAGTAGATTTAAACACCCTCTACTCTATTAATATTTGAAAGCATGTTTAAATAATTAAATGTATTTACGCTAGAGACCAATACAAAATTGGACGAGGCTTCGGAAATCAAATTTTATTACTATTTATCTTAGAAAGCGACACTACATGTACAGATATTGCAAATTGTATTATCTAGAAGTGAGTCATATATTTATTTGACTGCCAAACCCATTGAAAGGGCACACACACTATTACTATTGTTATTACCATATTCTATGTTTTTCATTGTGTTTCTATTTAATATTTGAAAAACTAGAGGTTTCTGACTTTTGTAGAGATAAAGTATACGTACGTACACATATGCATAAATATTGATTCACTTTCAGCTGATTATTGTGTGTGCTTACCAATTATTACTAAACATACAACATATTATATGCATATACTATAAATATTATTGAACCCTTGTTGCGTAATATATAACTTTCAAAGCTTAATCATTGATTTTATGTGGTAATAAAAGAGTGTAATGAATAAGAAAAACCCACGAAAACATTCATTTTTAATTCATCTTGAGCTCATATACGTGCGTCAATATCATCAAAAGAAGTGGGAATAATAACATTCCTTCCGAGTCTCGTGTATACCGACAGTTTATTTCTTAAAGTCACAAAATGCGAATAATTTATTTCTTAGAAAATGGACTCAGTGACCAGTCATGATAATTGCTCCTCGAAGGTTCATATATAATTCACGTTTACACAAAAGTTTAAGAGACGGGAACGCGAGGGATTCCTCAATTGTGTCATGTAATAATGCTAAGCAAAAGCATGAATTTGCGTTTCAACTTTTAGTAATAATTACTCATCATCACAAGGTAGTTGTATATTTCAATTTCATGGGCAGATGAGAAATAAATTGTTCAATTGTTCATTGTATACATCTGCAATAATAATTATACTTCACCGGGAGTAACAATAATTGTTATCATAATTACAATTTTGGCACATAAACACAATCATATGTTAATTACAATCACAAAGTTAGAATTTATGCACCGTAATATTATTCGTTCTGAGTGTCTATGATTACAATCAAAATTATACAAAGTGCTTTGCGTATATATTATGCACACACAGGGAGTTATTTTTCCTCGCATTTTCCATATATTCATATACGGCAGGTTTATGTTTAATTTCCCGTGTTAAAAGGATGATTACGCGTAATTATCTCGAGTTTACTCTATTGAATTCCGCTTGCTTCTATACAAAATTGAGCTTATGAACTTTTTACATCTTCCCACTTTAATGCCCTCTGAATATTCGAATACATTTTGTGTCTATAAAACTTTAAGAACCACCAGACTTTAAAGATACCTGCGAGATAATCACCGGGATTTAAATGTGCTAAATGAGTACGAACAGACTTGACAGGAGGGTGAGATAATCAAGGAGTTCCCTTTCCGTTTTCACTTTACGCGAAGAAACTCATGCTGATGAATTAAATTATGATAGCATTCTTTCCTTTCTGAGAAACATTCATCTTCCGTCAGGGTTGGTGTTCTTCAAGTTTGAAAATTTCATCACAGCCAAATAGTTTGAGATACGAACTCGTGTGTGGATGTGAACTAAGACAGGAAGTCGACTGTAAATGAAAGGGAGTAATTGATAATCGTCAAAGAAGGTAAAAATACAAAATATTAAAATAAAAATGAATGCCTGTTGAGCTGCTGAGCTAAAACCGGCTCAGCACAGGTTTTTTAAAGATTGAATAAGATTTTGTAGGTAGTAATTATAAAATCATCCAGAGGATTCAGAGTTTAATTGAGATTAGAGGAAATGACAGGCTGTTTATAGTATAATTATTATCACACGAATTATACTTTATGCTCATTCGATGAAATAATAACTATTTATTCTTCGCGATCGCAATTCAAAAGAATTTGGTGCTTCTATACTGTACACTAATATAAATCAGGCCAATCTGTTACTATATTGTATTACATAGTTTGGGCAAATGAAGCAATGCTATCAATAGTATGCAATGCTCCAAAGAAGTAGATAATATATGCATAGTTAGGCGTATGTATATGTATACATTTGTAGTTAAATCGCAAACAAGAGCTGATAAAAAACCCCCAAGAATGCATTTAGTTTCATACGATTTTCTGGAGGAGAATCCTCTTACATAGATGATAGCTGGATCGATAAAATGGCTTGCACATATACTTGAGTCAGTAACAATTTGATCATGGTATCATCATCATTATTTTGAACTAAAAGTTTGACTCAAGTCAAGAGTCAGTGAGGCTTGTGGCAAGTTTGATTTATTCTTCGAGAGATAAAAAGAAGAGGAGAGAACAACAAGAAAGGAATAAGATCTCAAATGCTCCAAATAATTCATCATTATTTATCTGACAAGGGAAATTTATGAACCCAACACTAAAACCAACCTACTCTTGTAAGACACAGTCACTGCTGCGTCTCTCTAGTCTCTCTCTCTCTCTGCGTCTCAGGTCTTCGGGTTCTTAAGAAAAGACTCATCTGATATATAACAAAAGATAATATTGAATGGTCTACAAAACTCGACATCCAGTAACTCCCATCATATCCACAGTCAATCGTCTTTTCAAAATTAAATACCTAGGTGTAATAAGGCGATGCTTCGTTAGCTATCTTTTAACTTCATGCAACATCACAAGCTTCATGCAAGTTAGAAGGGAGAAATATGAAACTGAATTTCTATAAGTTCAGTCTAAAATGAACTATGAATCAAATTGCACTGTCATCTTAGTGTGAACTTAATTAACCTTTTATTTTAGTAATTTAATGTGACTTGCACGGTGGCAGGCTGATGAACCTTCTACCAAGGTCCAATAACTGAGTAAACAAGAAATCCACTACATTTAACGTAACAGCTAAAGAAGACGAGTTAAAAATTTACTGACATTTCCAGATTAAGACGAATTGCTGCATTACATCAAGGCAATGCTTCCAATCACCGAGAGAGTAACTGACCCAACTGAATATTGTACCATTTTCCAACAGTTATTATCATTGATCAAACACAGACTTATAATTAGACGTGATTAGAGTATAGATGGGCGAATTTATTAACTTTCAATATCTACGTAAACGCTGTTTGTATAGGGATTGTAGTTATACACTCATTTTGTGCGTGGAATTGAGTACAACATTTCGAAAAAGAAGCATGTCTAATTCAGTAAGTAAAATTGCTCCTGAAACCGGATATGGAAAGACTGATAATACTCGTCTCGATAAATCATAAATGCAAATTCGTTTTTAAATAGGCAATTATCTTGTTCCCATTGAAATCTTGGACAGATGAATTACTTGTTGAAAATGACCAATGACTTTTTGAACGAGACAGCCTGGATAATCTTCACTGATAGGGGGGTAATCGTCGTTCTTTTTAGCTGCAACAAATATTTACATATATATCCATTTTATGTCAGTGCTGTTTTGTTATGCGGGCACCGAGACACACAAAGAGAGAGTTCAATCAACATGTACACAATTATTTGATTGCTTTATAACTTCGTTATCCATTCATGCAAGAGTATGTAGACTTTTGTTCTCATCCGGCTTTTAATTAAGTTGTTATGCTTCAAATTATAAACAAGATGACATAAAAGGTTACACATAAATTCACTAAGGTAGGAAATAAAGTGAGTATGCTAATAGACTTTACCTCCGCTCTATTTTATGTGCTCTTGATTCTTCGCTCGATCTGGCACTGAGCAAACACTGACAAAAGTCAAAGTAATTGCGAGAGAGGAAAAATAAAAAGATGAGAGATGCACAAGAAGAGATGAGTTTGAGGACTTGCGGCAGTTGCACTCTTCATACCTGCATCATCTATTTTGTATTTGTTAAGAGGAAATTCGTCGGCTATAAACGATGCGAAATGAGGATGATAATAGTGAGGGCGAAGTCTAACAACCAAAGTCAATTAACGAACGATTTACTTTTACAACATTCACCAATTGTTGGCAATAATTAACTGTTTTAGTTTGCGTTCACTCAATCTAAATCCAAAGTAATAATTACATTTGAGTGGGATGGTTTTTTGGAGTGAAACAATAGATCGAGCATTCCTAGTCAAAATCACAATTTAGTTAGCTCTTAACCGATTGACAATGGATAATTTGTTTGCTTTTTAAGCACAAATTGTTCTCTGCAAGGGCTAAATACTATTAGACTGAACTTTGAAGTAATGTAAATTGAAAGAGCAAATTACTTGTCGTTCTCCATTCAATCGTATTTCTATACATTAATTATTCTCATTTACTGACAAGTTATTGCCAAAAACGAAAACCAGTTTTTCACCTTTACACTTCAAACCATCTAACGATGGGCTATTCATCTGAAAATCATACGAGTCCTTCATGGGGAGGGACAAGTTTCGGGGGGAAGCAGATTGCTTATGAAAGACGTTTTCTGCAGTGTACACAGACTAGTCTCAAAATTCGCTAGTACATAATTACACACGTACATTCGGGATTTGTTTAAAATGTCAATTATCGATTTTTAACCAGTTATATTGGAAGTATCTCACACTACTTCGCTGGATCTAATGCATCAGCTAAGGTATAGCTTAATTATGTCATTTATTTTAAACTCGAAAAAAGCTTTATTTCAGCTAAAGCACGTGGTCCTACGTTGCCCCAAATCATTAATTTCCAGAACAAAGTTTTTCCATAACACTTAAATCACATGAAAATGAATTACCATATTCCCTCAATTAGCGTGTAGTATTCAGAATTGATTCATGTTGCACCAACTTCCATCTGATCCTGAATGATGCATTGATTTCAGTGCAAGCCAAATCGGTTGAAGAATATAAGAGTGCAATGCAATCGAAGTCTACGTAAACCTGCCTACCTGTCTGCATGAAATTGGTCGTCTACTGTCTACGTTGCAACAAAGTAAAATACCGTTTAAGAACAGCATTGACTGAAACACTAACGACGGTGGCGTTGCATTAAAAGTTACATAAACAGGTCCTAGATTTGAACTGAAGTTATTTGCATTTTACAAGATTTCAAAACGAAGTTCAAAATAGAAAGATCGATGAGCATAAGAAACCTATCATGGATTTATTTCAAGCACATTTCGCGCTTATTCCTGTTTTTTTATTAGGTACAATACTTCGGGAAAAATTGTACAGAACTTATTAAGTTTTCAGTAATTACATGATTCTTCTAATGGGCCTAAAACTCATGATATTGATAAATGTACTCATTAAAATACACTGAATTCATTTTCATATTCAAGTGTATTCAAATGAGGCTCGGTTTGTTGTTGATGAGAGATATTTATTTTGCCCAGATAGTCTTTATGCTTGTGCTTGTTATTTTATTAGTAGGAAAATTTCACATCAGAAGGGACAAAAGGATTTTGGATTGGAATGCAAGCGATGAACACACGACGACACATCTTACAATTGTTAAGTTCCATGATTGTATCTCATCCGGACGTTATGTAGCAAGATTCAATGGTGAAACAAGACATGAATTTGTTGGATTGTTTAAATAGCATTGTACAAACACAAATGAACAAACAATGGCTTGAGAGTTGTGATGTGAACAGACTATCAGATAAATTCACGATGATAAAATGAGGAGATTCATGAATTCTGATCCATAGTTGTGTGTGTATATAACCTTTTTACAGAGAGAGTGTAATGAATGTTTGCTTGTCTATGCTTTTGACTTTGTAAAACCTCACGCATTGATAATTGATAAATAAAAGTGAAAAAGCTCGCTAACAGTTTAAAAACAAATAGAAATAATGCAAGTTCCAATATCATGTCTTATGAATAGAGATTAGTTCTTTAAGAATCAAGATAACTTCAGTCCCCAGTGAGGAATCGCCGTGTGGGTTCTCTCACTCCGTGAAGAAAGATCAAGTGGACAGATTACATAGTATGAAAATGAATGCCAATTTCCTTGCTTTATTTATGCTCAGGATTCAAATAAACTTTCTTATGACTGTAGATAATTTCCTCCATCACTCATCCATTCATTGGTAGACGAGTTGCGTTGAAAATATTCGTTGGATAACAATCACTAAATCTCTAATAGTGCTGACGTAATTTCCATTTAAGACTTTCCCATCAGCAAGCCGTCTCTTAATCACAGCCTATTTTACTTTAATCGTGAGACCTCATTTGGTCAACAATATACACATAAAACCGTGAGTTTAATTTGAAGAGTAAATGCTAATTTTGCAAAACACGTTGCTGGCTCAATTACCCTTTGGATTGAAAGGTCCACATACTACCTACAAAGGTATATACAAGGTTGCAATGAGTATTGCTATTGATGATAATAGTGTAGAATAAGTCGCACCTGGAAGTATTCAAAAGCCATGCATCACACAAACTTTTCTTACAATTGTAAGCAATTAAAAATTCTCTTTTTGTTCTAGGCCCTAACAGTACAGCAGCAGCATACGTCTGGCATAAGTTAGAAGTAAGATTTGATATGATCTAGGAATGAAGTTAGGTATTCCTCGCAAGAAGTCCAGTCAGATTTCTTGATTATGGAAAACTAGAATGAATAATTGAGAGCTGGTAAGTTTGGCGTGAACTTGGAAAGTTGAAATACCTAGTATACTACTTCAGTAGGAATAATACATTCACATATATATAGGATTGAAGTAGATTGGAAGTGTGTAGGCCAAAGGTAGTAGTAGTGGGAAGAAGAAGGGTGTAAGATTTTGTACCATTTCCCTATGCATATGGTAATAATTCTTAATTATCAAAGGCTATTTGTCGTAAGCCATAAATAAGAAAATTAAGACTCAATATTTATGAGCCAATTTTGCCCTTAATGTGTTTCCACATAGATTTATACTGACACTTCTCTCCTACATCTCCTATTCATATTCATCAGCAGCACGAACTTAACTTTGTATTATTATACCCACACACTACTTACTTTCTTACTTCTACACATTGTGTAAGAAAGTATATAAGAAGCAATGCAAGCGAAGCAACTTTTCTAAACTGTAAAACTGTCCCAACAGACTGCTGCTGCTGCTGCGACGTCTACTTATACTTTACCAAGACTCTCTCTAGTGTGAGAAAGTTTAGAGAGGATGAGAGGAAGCTCAGAAACGAAGAAGGAAATCTGAGAAATCTGCTTCGTTCCTGTTGGTGGGATAGAAAAGAGTTAAATAGCTGAATGGTCTCTTAGGAAAGTGCCACTACCATTAGTACGATATACTTTCGTTAAGAAGGCAAAGGGTTACCCTGTGGTTCGAAGATCTCGAAAATTCCTACTCTCTTTATTTCTATTGACTTAAATGTGGAGAGGAAGAGGGTAAAATGGTTATCTAACCATTAGATAGGCCCAGGAAGAGTTATTTAAGAAATCCCAAACGGCTCGAGATTGTTAAAGTATGCAAGATTTGTTATTTAGATACAGGGAATTGACTAAAGGCCTATTCTTCCAGTCATAATAAAGACTTCTGAGGGCTAATAACAATAAATAAAATCACTTGAAATGAGACTGATTTCGACCAGTCAATCTATTATTTGCCTGTGTGCAACCAGGAATGCACCTTCCAGCATTCCTGCGGATCCAGAAACACATTAAGTTGTTGTAATATTCCCTACCGAGTAGTTACTCACATTTGTTAACTTTTCACTACTAACAGGAACACACATTGTTAGAAATGGGGATGAATTTAAGGGGATAGATTACGAGTATTATTTATGTGTATTCGTTTATGTATTAGTGGGGTCAGATAAATTGTATTATGTTCACGAGTTGTATTGCGCAGACGC
>Ga0194135_10000509_pt1 | contig 23033 bp, 14 predicted proteins | sample LitLau_LLRF_2013_FD_134024 | JGI IMG/M metagenome (GOLD analysis project Ga0194135, IMG submission 134024) | Freshwater sediment microbial communities in response to fracking from North America - Little Laurel Run_MetaG_LLRF_2013 (version 2) | ecosystem: Environmental > Aquatic > Freshwater >...
CTTCATTTCAATATGCTTGACGATTCTTTTAATCATTCTTAACTGAAGATGAAGTGATTCTGATGCAAAATGAGCAAGTAGGTTCTTTTTATTTGAGCTACTCACACAAGTTACGATTATCGTCTATTGTGAGATTCGAAGAAGAAATCATTGCAGCAGCAATGCGTGTTTGGTTCTTTTGTGCCACGATCATTGTGGAGCAAAGAATTTGTATAGTTTGTCATATGTAAAGAAATTCGCGTCCATAATAATTCCTGAATATATAGGAATGACAATCAATTTTTAAGGATGAGGGAAAAATGATCCTACGTGTGGTGTGTGTGTGTGTAGTGGCTGAAGAAGTTTGAAGCTTTGAAGCTCTGTATTTTTATTTACTACTATTATGGTGGTCTTTCAGTGTTGAATGATGGAATTTAGGGGTACCTTCTGACAGAGATGAGACAAGAAGAATCAGTGGGGGTAGTTTGAGTCTCTAAAGGCAGAATCGGATCAAAAAGGGTTGTTGAGGAGATGTAAAAAGTGTGAAATCGATAGTCAAAACAGAAGAGAGGACAACTAATAGAGAGACCATTGAATAGTTTTTACAAGATATGGGATGCAGGATGCACAACAGCGGAATATTACAGCAAAACATCTCCGTGCATATCTGCTGCTGTGTGTTGTGTATTGTTTAAAATTATTGAATGTACGTATTTTATATGCATGCAGTTTTTTCGGGTAGATTGTAAGGAGCAGCTCTGGCTGGAGACGTAAAGTGTAGCACAAAGTGCATCAGAGCCCGCAGAATAAGCATTATTATTTCCTTTTTCTCCTTTCATCTGTAAAGATGCATGAAGAGCAGTTGAAGCTGAGAAAATACAAAAAATTGATGTCAACCTATTTATCAGGATTACATAGTACATTTTTTAAAACTTCTCTTATATGGGAGTAAGTCTTTCGGGTTGTTGGAAACCTATACATGTAATATGTGTGTTGTGAGTTAAACAAAAAAACTCCGAAACGGAAAGGGCAATATAATCCCTTTTTCTTTTGATGGAAGAAGGACGAAATAGCTGTGAATGTTTGGTTGGTTTGGTGGTGTGTAGTCGGATTTCAATAATATCTTCTCCCTATAATATTATTATTGCCATGAGACGAAAGGAAATAAAAGACTGAAAGAAAGTTTTGATAAATCATTATAATACTGTCGTCGATTTGGAAGGATTTGTGATTTGAAACTCGAAGATCGACTCTGCATCCGGCCTTTATTCTTACTTACTTAGTGTGTGTCTATGTATATTATACTGATACTCGCACTCACTTTACAATCCTATTCTTCTTACAACTTACACTTTACTCTCTAAGCCATTCTTCCCCATCATCCATTCTTCAGTCCTTTTTCTCTACTACTGTTTACTTGAAATCCAGTCGGAAATAATGAAATAGTTACACCCCACTCTCTCAGCTTGCTCTGTCTCTCTACAATATTGCATATGGTATAAATACTCTTTACTTCGTCCGTGTTGTGTACTCCTACACAGAGAATACACACACGACTAATGCTATCATCACTTTGAATGTGAAGCTTAGCTTTCCACTGCTGACTCCGAAAGCTGATAGATTTACAATCGGGAAAGGAAAGCAAAAGGTGTATATATTTCTTTTTGGAAAGATCTTTCTTTCTCTCATCCGCGGTTGGGCCCATTAATGGTTCCCTTTCTTTTAAAAGCATTCGACTATTTCGGAAACACTATCGACTTTTACTTCACTATCTGTTTTCTCTCTCACAGCATTATGCGGCGTCCTCCCTTTTATTCCCATGTTTCATGACGATTTGTACTCTCACAAAATATATACACATACACTCTGTGTGCCTATCACACTTCTTGCCACTTCCTTTCTTTTACTTTTACCCATTGCTTGCAGTCAATCCTCTACTTCTATTCTTACTTATGCTTCCTTCTGCTCCTTCTCAATTTATTTCTCCGTTTACTCTCATCTCAACATTCCCCGAATACACAAACACCCATTGTACTTCATAAACCATGGACTCCTTCTTCTTAAAGCCATTAATGTCACTACCAACATTTTACTCCGAGAATATCAAAGTCAGCACCAGTTGTTCTCTATGGTCTTATGTACAAATACTACTAGAGTGCATTGTATGAAATTGCTTATTTCGACTACGGGAAGTGTAGTTTTGTAGCATATCCTCTGTTAAACAATGATAGATATCCTTTGTCCATTTACACGCTGTTAATCCTCCTAACTTATGGCAAAAGTGCTTTGAATGTTACTAAACTGCTGACAGACCTGTGAGATTGTCTATTTCCTATGCAAGCAACTTTCTCTACACATAGTAGTGTTAACTACCTTCCATACTGTGGATTATATACAATGTATGAGTGGGTGGGGTCAATTTCTTCAAGTGTGTATCTACATGGTGAAATCATAAGTAATCTAAAGAATTTCAAAGATGAAATCCACACACAGTTGTTTATCTTTGTATAATACTTTCTTCAACTCAAAAATAAGTAGAATTGTTTTGTCAAATCTTTGTCAAAAATCTCAATCCTCTTCTCTTTAAACAATAACAATTACAACGCCACCAACAAGGAATTCCCTGAGCATCATGCTCATTTTTCTTTCGAAGCAATCTTAAAAACCCTGATAGGACATATGGGGACGTCAGACAACTCATGGTTATCTGATACTTCGATCTATCGGTCAGGGACATCTCATTACGACATTTTATATATGTTTGTTACTATAGAGTACATACAAATGACAACAATCACATCAGTTATACTTTGTCTTTCCTTTGGACTCAGAGAACTCGCACACACACAGTTCAATACACGACAAAGCAGCAGACTTGTCACATGTCAAATTAGATTGGTTGGGATGTCACCTATCTATATGAACACAACTATATAACTACCCTCCATTACATTATTATGTGAATCTCTCACACACAAATATTTCAATAAACAAACACATCAATTATTTGTCTGTTTTTCACACAGTTTGCATGTGTGTCCGTAATGAATAGGCTAACGAGATATTTTTTGGCAAAGGGTAAAAAGGAGGTCATAAAAAGCATTGACCGTATATAAATCAAGTACTTGGTAGCTTGCGGTACTTTCGACTGTCAAGAGAGAGAGAGAGAGAGATGAAAATAAGGATTTCTTTTGATAAAACACAAAAAGTACTCGTGTATACGATTGACTTGTGCTACTGAATTTAATTTGATTGAAATGAGAACAACTGTGAGGAGGCAGATAGGATCGAAATCAGAGAATGAAACTGTAATGATAATAATACTCGTATTTATCTCCGAGAAAAGAGCAATGTAAGTTTGTTGGTTCTGTGTAGGTGTGTTAAGTAAAGAGAAGCACTTAGGATTAATAGTAACTGAGAAAAGAGAGAGAGAGAGAGAAGAGGGTTCAGATTGAATTGGATGAGATGGAAAGTACATAAAGAAATGTATGATGAAGGTCCTATACCTGCGAGTGTACAAGTATGTTCATGAGTATAGATGGGCAGCAGCAGTATACTCGCATATCTTCATCTTGGAAGAGAGAGAGGAACATTTATTATATGCCAGTATTTGCTAAGAGAAGAAGTGTGCAGGGGAACACACTGAATTTGGTTTTAATTACAGTCATTAGATTTTAAAGGAAGGCACAGAGGAAAAAGATCCAAGAAAACAAGTGGATTGAAGAGACGGGAGCTTTCAGGAAATACAAATTTCAGAGCAATCAAAATGTCTGTTTGTTGTGAAATGTAAAAGGATTCGCTGGTTCGTTTTTGAGGAGAAAACATCAAAAGAATTCTTTTTCTATACATTTGTTTGAATCAAAAGAAGAGATCAGAAGGAATCACAACTATCTCTGACATCTATCTCCTCTAGAAACTCAAAATTCTCTAGATTCTCGTTCCTTTCTTGAGAAATTAATTCGCAGATCAAAATCGCACGTAACCCTTTTCCTTCTAATCCTTTTGTTTCACTCTCCAGCCCTCATTCCCCAAGGATTAGCTAAAGTTAGACACATATCGACTCGACCTGCATGCCCAGCAAGCTTACTATATTATGCATATACGCATACTCACACGCTCTTCAAGCAGAGTGTATACATCATTACACCAAATGTACAAATAGAAGTTTGGGAAATAAAATACAGAAGCTTCGTATTGAAAGAATCATAGAAAGAACATAAATACAAACTACACATAACACATCTCATCATAATGAATATCTCAACGGTAATGCAAAGGATGACAGAGATTATACAAATATTTTTCATGATTTATTCACTACTCACCCACTTGATCACACTTCACCATCACTACACTCGTCTTTGAAGTATATTCGAGTATTTGGTCGCAGTGATTTGTTTACTGACTGAGTTTCGTTCGGGCGACACATCAAAGTAATTCGGTATTTACTGGAGTTCATATAATCCCATTGAAAAAAGAAGATCTCTCTGCGTACAAGTGAAATGTCAAACATTCTCTTGAGGTCTACTCTAACTAAACGGTAAAAATCGTTCCCAATACTGAACTTCATGCATTGAACAGCCCTGGAAACTGACAGAATAAATATTGTACATATATACACCGTGAGAATGCGACGAAGATGCAAGTGGGGAACCAAAAGTTCGCTACGATACGGAATACGGAAAGAGTGATTTTCATGCTCAAGTAAGATGTGGAATAGAAGGCATCTTGCGACCTCTCTCCATTCCTGGCTCAAGTTAACTAATAGTATTCTATGAAATCTTGTAGTTTTCAGTAATAGATTTTTCATTAATTCTAAAATTCTTATATGATTGGAATTTTGGACAAATACAATCATGTGTGAAATTCACATTAGTTTAATAGACGTATTCTAGTGATAAACATTAAGTTTCAATCTATGCCGATGGTTCTATGATTTTGTAAAAGAATGTTAGAACATTCCATAATGTCTCTTTCTGGAAGACTTCTTGATTGAATACACTTTAAAGATTATTCAGAGAAACTGACATGAGGAGCTAGAGAGCCATAAAATATACTCTCAAAAATGACTATTCCCTCCTTAAAGTATATGTAAAACGGTATAATTGTCATTCGATAAAAGACATCGTTCCAGCATGAATGTCCGGAGAAGAGACCACACGCGTATATTGTCATAAATGAATAATTCATAGGAAGAGAGATGAGATTGAGGAAGAATGATAGACATCAATACGGGGCAATAATGGGTGAGATACGAGGACAAAAATGGCAGAGGGAGAAAACAGGTTCCTCCGTGGAAAGACACATTCTTCTGCCTTCCGCATCCTCGATCTCATCTTTTTGATTGATATTAATAACCAGGCTAATCAAGCACGATCGAATAATTCCTGCGGCTCAAGAAGAATAAGAAAAATACTTTTTTTAGAAGAAATGATGTGGGTGGAGACTAGTTTGATGGAAAATGTCAAGTCCTTCTTCAGTTTATTTTTATGGACAAGGGATAACCTTTGGTGGTGGTGGATGAGAGGAATCATGTCAGTCAGCACAAGAAGACTCGATAATAAAGAAGTGTATATGTGTGGATGCTGGAGCTTCATAGGTGCCTACTGGTACTCAAGGAAAAGACTTTTAACTTCTGCCTCTGATGAAACAACAACAGTCCAAAGGATCTTATATATTCTACTTCGAAACTACAGGGGTATATTGGGATGTCAGGAGGTCCCAGGTTAGCTGTCAATCAAACAGAGGAACCAAGCCCCCTTGGGTTTTTTGTCTAATCAGCTGTCATGAATATTTGACAAGTAGACATCTCCAGCAGATATGATCCTCCGAACTACACCGAACACTGTATTGTTATGTATTTGCCCTAATATTCACGCCGCAATTCCACCACCACCACCACTACCTCCTAAAGCCACCTAATACTTTATGTAAGCTCATCAAAAACTCACTGTTCAACACGTATATATCAATCTCTGAGTGAGTATAAGAGAAAGACTTTCCAAATAAACATCTCTAGAAGGAGGTGAATATATACACGTAGGTATCTCCTGTGTAAGCGTCCGTTACTTATCAAGTCTTTTCCCTTCTATCACCTCTCTTACACACACACCGGATGATGATATGCGAGTTGACGGGCTATTTGACTCTGACTTGCCACCCTACTGGAGAAATCACTCTTCGACTTTCACTCTCGTCTCTATCTGCAGTCAATAAGAACAACATACATTAATCTGCCGCAAAGGAAACCTTGTTTGTGAGTATATATTGGATGTGTGGTGTATGATGATGATGATCATATCCGAGGGAGAAAGTGTTGTTGAATAGAGGGACAAAGCTGAGGGGCATTTTGGCTTATTCTGTGATGCTTTATGATACGATTTTTATCCACATGAGGAAAAAGACACGAATCTATTCTTGCGAGATAAAATTCATTCAAACCTTTCAAGTGAAACCGACAAGGAACTTTTGATATAAAGGTCGTTTCATGGCCAACTCCTATGAATGATTCCGTCACAAAGGTTTTGGGCCATTGTGAAAGTTCACCCAACCATCCAACGGAACTTAAAATTCTCCTGTGCTTATGCAGATTTATAGACATTTTGATCTCATATTCTTCCCCACCTCCCGATGAAATTAGACACACAACTTTTCACTTTGCCTGCCTCAGTTTCTCCGTCTCTCTACTCTGTTTACTGGTTTACAACAAATCGGAGGTATACACAAAACAATTCCAAAGGAATCGTCAACCGAATGATATAAAAAGTTTCTTCCTCTGTCCCATTCTCTGCGGCTTTTGCTTTCTCTCAACTTGTCTCTCTCTCGGTAATCTTGCCTCCGGATCTCATTTCCCAATGAGTTAAAATGTGCCTTTGTAAGTTCAACTGAAGCCAACGACGACTCTACAACGAGTTTTATATATACGTGTAATATGGCATACTTATATATATGCACTCTTGATGAGAATAGAGATAAAATTTAGCTTTGTAATCAAATGTCCTTACAAGAAAGCACGTGAAAGCCACAAAGAAGAAAGAGAAAGTGATATTGAAACGGAATGGAAACAAATTAATTGAAAAAAGTTGGAATCGAGAAGTAAGTGATGTATCATGGGACAAGTGGAAGGAAGGCGGATCTTTGCTATCCTCCTCAGTGAGTTTTATTATCAAAACATAACACACACTCTCATAGTGTGAGAGAGAGTTGGAGGAGCAAAGAATAAGAACAGGCATATATTTTCTAATTGAATTAGACAAAAGAGAGATCAGTACAGATTAAAATGGGAGAAAAAAGTGATCAAAGCGGGTGGTAGTAAAAACAGAAAAGAAATTAAAGCAAATCCTGAGAGTAAATCAGTGTCTGGAGTGAGAAAGCCTGCAGGAGACATACACACAGAGCACAAGAAGGAGGAGGAAGTTAAGGCGCATCCGAATTCAGAATTATACTATATACATATACACTCCTTCCAACAAGACTTATTCTTTCTCATCATCCCCGAAGTTCTTCTCAAAAAACGGGTATTCTCAGCAGCGCAAAAGCTGCTATAAAAATATATAAATCAGAAAATTATCGCATTTAGTGCAGAGTGGAAAGTGGGAGTGAGTGAGGTCTTCATTCACCCGGAGTGCTGGTGGTGGTGGTGACTTTCTCTATCCATGTATACGTACATGACTGTATAATAAAAGTCGTACATGCATATTCTTCATAGTATTCTGCATATACTATTCCACATATTGTTAAAGGGTTTTCTTTCTTTCGTCGGCCTTTCTCTCTTCCTTAATTCTCCTTTAGGTCATATGCAGGGTCGAATATAGAAGAAGAAGTTTCGTCTGACACAAAAAATTACCCACCCGACTCAACTCTTTTTCTTCAAAGTTGAAAAAATAGCTTTGTGTGATTCATTTTCTTTTTAAACAACTTTTTCTCTCGAGCAAATTAACGAGGAATGAGAAAAGAGACAAAATTTTACTGTAAATCATGTAGGAGCAACGCAACGACGCTTGGAAAGACTCTCTCTCTCTCTCTGTGTCTCATAGTGTGCGTCTATTTTCCCTGCTATCTTTAACACTTCTATCCATGGAGCATCCCACAATTCTCAATAATTTTTAGTACAATCGAATAAATCCAAAAGAAAACAGGCAAGCAGAAGGGAAAAGAGCTTTTTTCTCATCTAATTTCCTCCATCAGACCCCCACTCAACTCATTTTGACTTCCCTTGCGTAATGAGAGAGAGACCAATACTATAAGTAAGCTTTAAGCATAAGACGACCGCACACAACTATGACTATGCTATAAAGTGCATAGTAAAGCACCGTATGCTTTCTCTCTGCTCTTCTTTCTCTCGTAATAACTAGTTAATCACTCCCATAAATAAGCAACCGGTTTTTACAAAAATGCCATCTCAAAATATTATGCTCTTTCTCTCCCCCTCCTCCTCTGCCGTCTTCTTCTTCTAACAACTAATCCTCTACTTTGTGTCACCCTATTGTACATTTTATTGCATTTCATGACAGAACTTCTTCTGCAACCAACAATACATAATACGCACTGCACTCTCATAGGCAACCAGCAGATCTATCCTTCCACAATTCCTTGTATATCTGATGATGAGATATTCTCGCAATATTTTGTAATGTTCAAATGCCTACAGGCCATAAGTTTATCTGTCTACCTCAATTATTGTAAGTAAGAAGCGGATTCATCCAAACATATATTTCAAACGAACCTAAAAGTTTAAAAGATAAGCTGCGTGTAGGACTACTGAGAGTGAAATCTAAGGAAGTATTTCAATATCTGAATGTTAGAGAATCACAAAGTAGATGATTTCTGCACTAGTTGAGCACTTTAAAGCCAAAGGAATGCAAACCTTAGAATTTTAACTGATTATACAAGAATTTAATATAAAAGGATACTCGAAGAAGGTAAAGTGTTTGTTGTGAGTGAAGAAGAGTCAAGAGAGATGAGAGAGGGTGAAGGTGGTGGTGGTGGTGGTGAAAGGGAGGCTCATATCCTTCTTCGTTGTTGATTGGGGTTTGTTTGGTTAAGTTGAAGAATGTAGAGCGAAAGAAATTTCGAAATGAGAAACGCTGGTTGACATAGGAAGTAGCCACAAAAACCATGTAAGTCAATCCGAAGAGAGAGAGAGAGGCTCAGGTATTACAACGGTATGCCTTGAAGTTTAAACCGTGTGGAACTTGGGAAATGCAGAGAAAATAAAGTGGAAGATAGGATTTCTATAAGTTACGAAGAGGAAGGTTTGGTAAAGTTTCACTTTGGCTCGAGTTTGGCTCTTAAATTAATTAGAAAAAACTGTAGATAAGAGAGGAAAGTGAAGGGAAAAGGAATGGAACGTTGGTCTGGAAGTGATATGTTACAGGAAGTACAGGGACGAAGAATACGCGCGACTAGAGTGATAGTAATAATACTAATAATAATTAGACTTGGTTAAGCGAAGAGTTAGCGAAGAAGAAGGGAACACTACCGAGATAGCCGTGTCGTATGGAAAAACCACTTTCCTCGTCTTATACAAATTCTATATAGGAGAGGGAAGAGAGCACTTCCTAAAAAAGCCAAGTAATTAGATAAGAAGGGACATAAAAATCGACTAATTATCAACCGGAGGGCCATCGAATATTAATGAAAAAGACCTGACGTCAGTGAGAGTTGAGAAGATAAGATACTCTTCGGAGTACAACCACCACTGCCAGCAGATGAAGATACTTAGGCTCTCTCTTTCTCCTTCCATCAACCGAGATGATGATGATACTGCGAACTATACATACATATACATGTACACGACCAGAAGAGACTCATCTATCGCATCTTCTCTAGGCTGAAAAGGGTTCGAGGCTCTCCTCGCGATTATACAAGTAGATCGTATATATATTTTTTGAATTTTTAATTGCAACCAAGTTTGGATCGTTCATTTTCTCTTGTTCGTCCCTCGTGTACTAAGCTTTGGAATAGATGAAGGGATACCCACCGGGGCTCATGGAAAATCCTTCTTCCAAATCATCATTACTGCACATTCACAACACACACACACACACATACACACTCAACAACCACCATCATCACCAACCACCACGGAACTCACATTTTATCCATACTTTCTCCACACTATTCTCTCTCCAAAAACTTCATCCTCTCGATCTCCTTTATCAACTCATCCGAAGACTCATCCCGTTCCGGCGACTCTCTCTCTCTCTCATTACAGATGATACTGAATTAATGATAGGTATACATGATGTTTCGAGGTGGTTGTGTTGGCCCAAAACCTTCAAATCCCCTCATCCTTTCATATACATATACTTTATAAATATACACACACACCACTTTTCCACCTCAGCCTAACTTCTCATCTTTCGATCTTTCAAACATTATTTCCTGTTTGGTAAGGATATACATATATATACGCAGCAGTCATGTCCTTTCTTCTCTCTCGCACTCTCTCTATAAAAATACTGTTTCACTCTCATTATTGTATGCTAAGCAAGAAAGGATATGAACTCATAGTTAAATATTCATTCGTTGAATTTTCACTCACACAAGTTTCCCTGTGTACAAGCAAACTCTACAAAATCGGTATTCTCTTGTGGCATCATATCCTTTCCATTCAAAGTATACGGACTATACAGAATACATCAGACTTTGTGTACTAGTCATCATCATCACTCATTGCCCCACTAACTAATCACATCCAACTATATAACTTCGGGATGCTTTCTTTTGCTTTCCTCCAAACGACAACAATCAAAAGCCTTGTGAATATATTCACTTGTATGAGTAATCGATTTACATTAACCGCGGTCAATAAATCTCTCTGAGGAATCCGTCCACCTTCATTTTATACGTCAGTCGCCTATTTATTCCGTGTAATCATCACAAAGCCGCCCGTTTACCCATATACATATATATATCCTGATTGAACTTTCACCGTAATGAAATCATTCCCAACGAGGTTTTTATGCTCAAAACCCACTTGAAATCATCATCACATGAATGTATTAGAATAATCTAGTTTAGTGCCATGATGTACAACAAAAGCATAACCTCCGCAATAGCCTCTGGTGAAAGTAGATATGATAGTTTGTACTGCGTATGACTGTAAAAGCAGAAAACGTGGGCATAACCGAATTTACTTATAGTTACTCTAGATTTTTTTAAAGAAAGGAGATTAGCAAAATGGAGCTGAAAGTTTGAAAGGGATGATGGAATTCTTACAGGTCTTTGATATAATTCGATGATGAAAGAAAAGGGACGTAGGTAAGCATGTTATAAAGAGGATAAGACGCGTAGTTACAATTCGATAACATTTAGTAACAATAATAAAAGGGACGTGTATGGGGAGAGAGGTAAAAGGTAGCTACGCGTCAGAAGAATAAAGAGATGCCCGTTGCGTGAGATTTCTGTGAAGAAGGAAGTTGTGTGAATTCAAGAGAATCTGAGCATGTATTTTATGTTAAGCTTCGTACTTAGGTATTAGAATGTAAGAAACATCCTTTGGGAACAACAACACATGATTCAATAAGTCTTAAAAATATTGGCAAAGGATCTTCTTCAGAAGTTGCCTAGAGGGGTTTTCCATCCACCAAATTATTTTGTTCTCTGAGTTTTCTCATTTGCAAGTTCAACGTGGCATAAAAACGCGTTTACTCGCTTAAATCTGCTCTCTCTCTCTCTCTCTTAGAAGTCAGATATATTCCTCAAGTTGTTGAGAAGTGGTTCACTTTTATTTTTCACGGGTGCAACTTCAAGAGGCCTTGATTTATACCCTCTATCTCGTACGTTAGAGACTCGATTCATTCATCAGGCCATCATCGAGTTGTGTCTAATGATATCTCATCGGTGGCAGTAGTTCTGTTAGCTCTTCAGACTAATAGGCTTGAATTCATTTTCCTCTGAATCGTGAAACCTCATCTAATATCATCATCAACCTCCATGAAGTTAAAGGTGTGACCGCACACTTTAATTTTCTATCCTTTCCTCCTAATTAAAATCTATCTGAGCAAAATGATTATCCCTGCCACACCGGAGAGAGAGAAGAAGACAACCTTCCAAACATACTACTCGTCGAGAGGAACTTTCTCCAGTGCTACTTTATGAACCCCGTGTGTCATTCTACCCTTTCACAGATGGGCAACCAACATCACCAACTTGTCTCCGTCAGTTTCTTCTGCTTATCCCACCCTACTCCGTTATACTGCGTTTGTATAAACCCACACACACACACACCCTGAAGTTCAAGTCACACGGGAGTTCCACATTTCTTCCCTCACCTACGGCATCATTCATGGTGGCAGCAATCTGAGCAAAAAGTTGACACTGTGTGAAAGCTACACTCCCAACATTTAATTTCCAACGGAGATCTTCATCTCGCGCTAACTGAATTCCCCTTGAGATCGCTTTCTTCTCGACATGACTTTTACTCATTATCATTCACCAACAAGAACTCTAATCCCTTCCTCCTCAGAATTCTTTAAATTCAACAGATTTTATACTTTCCACCCCAACACAATCATTTTTACAGCAAGTGTCAACCTCCGATCTCCCAAACAAGAAATCTCTTACGAAGGTTTATTTCACTCGTCTCATTCATGAGACTGTGTAGTGTATACATATACATATAAGATACACGTCTACGGGGGGCACACAAACTTCTCACTCTGTCACTTGTGGGTTCTATCCTCCGTGTCAACTGATCTTAAATAAACCCACTACTACTTTAATGCCTTAATACTTTCTTTTTAAAATGCTAGCCGCATTTCCACTGCATTTAACACACGTATGTTGTATAGTTAACTTTTTTCTTTGTACAAACACACACTTACACATGAGGTGTATCTCTCTCTCAACTCAGACTTTCTCTCTCTTTTCGTTTCCAATATACCTTTTCCCTGTTAAAATTTCAATAGCTTTTTATACTTACCATTGCAGACTCTCTTATTAATAGCAATCACGTATTCTCTTTTCTAAGAACAGAAAAACGTCGAGGGATTTAAACTCATATATATTAGTGTTGAAAACTAGCACAGAGATAAAAATTCCTTTGTTTAGATGTAAAATGCGATGAAAGACGAAGAACAAATTTTAACTTTCTCTGGCATGGAGGTATTCTTTCTGAACCTTTTTTGCCATGCACAATAGTTGATAGTGTTTATACCTAGAGCTCTGCTGTACTCGATGACAGACATGAAGTTTAAAAGATATGGCTAGAAGTAGAAGCAGTGGTGAAAATTTGTAAAAAGATGAGAAACTCTTGATGATTCGAAAAGAGAGAACGAAGGAGAAGAGGTAGGCACGCTGGAGGAAAGAGAGAAGGCTATTCAAAGATGAAATGGTCACAGAGAAGAAAAGCACTTAAAAAGTAAATTCGGTAGAAGTTGAAAGAAGGAAAAGATAATCTTTGACATTAGTAGAAATATATTTTTCTAATTGTGATATTAATTATGGTGGTCTTGGTCTGGAGTGAAGAGGTTGAAAGAGGGGAAATGGCAAGTAGAATGGCCAAAGTTTTTTCTTCCATTTTCTTAGATAAGCAATTATTTATACTCTTGAAGATAAGAACGGAGAGAGACATATACAGAAGAGTCGAGGAGGATGAGACAGGACAGGACAACGCAAGAGTTACTTCAAAATTACTGATAACAATTGCAACCAATTCATTTTGTAAACTGTTCTCTTCTAAAATTACCAAATTTTAACCCTCTCGGTGTTTGTATATATGCTTCAGTCTCTTCTTCGTACCGATTACTAGTTCTATACATTCTACAATATTATAAAGTTATCGCGTATATATCGTATTTCACACACCCCTCTCTGTGTTCTTGTTTGCAATGTTACTACGTGATGTTGCTCTAAAATGTTTGCCCAAGTCTTGAACTCATCGTCTGTCTCAATTTCCCCATTTCCTTCTTAATGGTACCGAACCCAACTTTCCTTTCCGTTTCTGAAGTGTACAAGGATAAAGTATGTATATGCGTATGATACTTTCCTACTTTTGAGACCTCTTTCACCATTTCTACTTCATTTTTATGTGCAGAGTTAAAAATCTCGTCTCATTAAGTTTGAAGAAGTAGGTAACTTTTTCTGAACAAGTTTTACTCGTGCATTCCTGTATTTATATAATATATATGTCGTATTCCTCGTATGCTCATTCTATTTGACTTACTAAGTAATTATAAACTTCTCTATAAGTTGATTAATCCGTCAATCAAGTGCATTTCATGCATTTGGAATTTTCATATGAATTCACTTACGATCATTGTTACTCATACTATTCCTATTAATTAATACTAATGACAAGTTTATAGTATTTCGAGCATTTAAAACTCTAAAGTCGTCAGATGTACTATTCAAGTGAGATACAAGTCTGTACATCCAAATATGTTTGGATCGTAGATTAGAATATAATTAAATAGTATAAATAGTGTGAAAAGAACATTTGCATGAGTTGGAGTTGATATTGGACTTTCATGGGAATCAGGTTGAAATACCAAAAGAGTTATTTGAATCTGAACAGTGCTCTCTGAGGAAGAAGATCTAAGATGTAAAAAAGTAGAAACCTTCCTGGCAGTGATCTAAAAGTGAATGGGAAGCATATGGGATGAGGCCTGGAAGCCCGCGCCACCTTTCCTCACTACGTCCCATCAAATAAACAGAAGGTGAAAGTCCCTCTCTCTGATTTCCATGGATCACAGATGCTTTCACTTGTTTGGTCGTGATTAGTAGACTCATTATTGATAGATGCTGTCTAGGTTCACACACAGAGAGTGTACGACGATGGTTTATGTTTACACTGAAATTTGGTAGGATTAAAATAACAACAGTGTGTAGCAACAACACAGAATGAGAAGCTTAAAGGCTGGACCTTAGACAATTAAATCTTTCACACTCTGTAACTCTGTATTCATAATATGCCACAATATGTAATTGAATTTTTCTCCATCTTACATCCAACTGTGGATTAGATGAGTTCCCCGTATAATTTGGAGTAATGGGATAAGATGAAAATAATTTTGAAACGTGAAACTCAGAGATAATGTGTCAACCTTATTGGTGTGAGACCAGTGGGTGGTGTGTGTTGTGCTCATTGAATGAAAGTGTAAGTAGTGATAGTGAGAAGATGGAAAAAGTACTTTTTATTATGAATATCTTGAGGGTGTTGCACAACATGCATGTATATATAATACATATATACCTATGTACAGTTCTGCTAGTGGTGGTAGTGGTGGTGGTGTCAGAGAGAATGGATGTGAGTCTTCTCATATAGAGACAGAAATGCAATGTAATAGTTGATTCATAGACCATGAGCTTTTGTTTTCTGGTTTTGTTTGTGTATATAAGTTTCTTTAGATAGAAAGAAATGTGTTGTGTAACAACAACGCACATACACACACGAAAGTGACGGCGGAGGTGATATACATATACATAGGGAGAAATAACACAGGATGAGTCAGAAAGAGAAATATTGTCAATAATTTAAAAGGAGAGAATATGACAGAGAGATACGGAGTTGCTTTTAGAGTGAGACAAAAACGGGAGGAGAGTAATATTCAGTCCTTATGCATACGGAATCAATGGCTAATATTATGACAGAAGAAGAGGACGACGACGACGACGAGAAAGATGCAAATGTAGTAATGGATCTGTGACTCTCTCTCTCTCTCTCTCTCTCTCTCTCTTAGTAGTTTCTCTTGATTTTTTATAAATACACCCTACCACTACTACTACTACGACTCCCTTCCTCATCCTCTGTATATGTCTTTCTCTACATTCAGACACACTTTAAACATATCAAGAGAAATGTTCGAAGGAAGAAGAGTCTCTGTCTGTTCCGTGACTGTATATGTGTGTGTTATATATTATATAATGTGTGTGTATGCTTCGTCTTTCGTCTCCCTCGTCATGTTCCATACCACCACGGCCACCACCACCACCACCAACCCATAAGTATCTCTCGCTTTCTCCTCTTTCTCTCTCCATGTAGTCTTTTGATGCCGATAAATCACCTCATTAAACGGTAAGAGAGTCCAAGTGAGAGTGCCAGTCTCTTTTTACCCTCCCTCTAGAGTAGATACTCAAAATTTCTCAATTGATCTAATGCCTTAGAACTAGGAGAAGATCCACTCCAAACAACGTGATACTACTCAATGGTTAATGCACTTTCTTCAATTGGACTTGAAATATATATCTGAATCTTCTAAATCTCTCCTATGGAGTCACGAAAAATCTTTTCTAACAACACTGCTCTGGAATTTCTAAGATGTTTTGGATGAAATCTCTTCCTTCAAATCATTCAATGCCTTTTTTCGTGGTTTGGAACAAAGAGCACAAAGAGATTTTGGGGACAGGATTGTAAAAAAGAGAGATTATACAAGCCTCATTTTTTACGTGCTAGTTTTGCAGGCTATTAGTCTGAAAATTAAGGAGAAAGTAGGAAGTGAAAGTTAGCTAGTTAACATAATAGTATTTATTTGTAAGTAAGAAGGCAATTACTGAAATGGAACGTGTATTTTTAGAAATATTTCCGGAATTTTGGTGTTTAATTTCCACTCAGTCAGAGTGGCTTAGTCGTAATGACCACAAGGCTAAAATGCTTTTAAATCCCAGTGAGTAAGGTGAACTGTGAGATGATAATCCTTGCGAAAGTTTACAAAGGAAGGAGTCTCGTATTCCCTAAGAAGGTAACGAGCACTTACTTGGACTCTGTTGTGGTTGTATAATAGATAACATATCTAACAAGCCCAATATAGTGAAATTCTAGACAAGAATCGGTCTCACATGAAATCTGATAGTCCTTATAACTAACTAGCTGAAGAAGGAAGTAGATCTTTTTGATATTGTAAACACACCGAACACAAAACTTGTTGGTCGCGTATGAAAACCTCAAAGATAACTTGAGGAGTATGTCTGTGCACGAAACGAAGGAGTATATTGCATAGAAAGTCGAAGGAGAAAGGATTTATGGAGCAGAGTGAAACAATAGAAGTTTAAGTCAGGTATTGGTTTTTCATTAGGAGCCAGTTAGTGGTACCATTTGTCTTGGGGAAAATCATGTAGAAGACGAAGCATATTGAAAAGAGAGCTTTAAGTTGAAGAGTTCAAATAAATGGAAGCGATAAGGGCGAGAGCGGAAGTTTGAGTTGAGGAGGAAGAATTCACGAAGCACATTTATACGAGATATTAAGGAAGAGCAATAGAGTTGACTGCCGGTTACCGTTTGAATGAGCATTTCTACAATATTTGAATACAAAATTCGACAGATGAAGAGCTTTCTTTGATAGTAAAAGAGAAGGAAGATATGAGGGAGAGAGAGAGAGAGAGAGAAGTGGTGCGGTGTGTAGAATTCTTGAAGATTTTGTCTGGAGTAAGTGAAGTATCCCATAGGATTATGACAAAGGGATCATAATAATAGTGACTGCGGAAGAAAAGGATAACAGTTAAACGCATATATATATTTATATAAGTTGGTTTTGTATGTGTGGATTGGAAAAGATTTTGGAATGAAGGAAGAAAGAGTCATATTTCATGGAACTTATTCACTCTTCTTTGCATACTTATGGGTAATAGTTGTTCGGTCATATATCGTCGTGTCTTTAAGAAATGGGGGACTGTATGTGTGTGTATGTACGGATATGCTTGGCGTGGGATGAACTCCGGAACGAAAGAGAAAGCAGATCGACTGATTTCGGTCTCTCCACATGCATTGCATTCATATACAGAGAGACAGACATGCTACATCCATAAGATAGATTAGAGACGCATGAAGGAGACAAGATGATTCGGCCGGATTGTGCCAAAATGCAAAAGGCATTACGCTCTATTGACTAACAATATGCAAATGTTGGATTGCCAGTAAAACTCCCCATCATCTGACTTCTTGTCACAAGCCCCTATGGTTTCCCAACTCGATGGATGATGCATTCAATCCCATCCGTCCTTTACTCACTATGTGTGTACGCGTTTAGTACACTGTGAGCCCGTATTTTATGAGACACAAGTAACTACTACTATAAGAGAGCCTCTCTCACTTGGCTTCTGCCTTTTGTCATCTCTCAAACCAAAAACTTCACCATATACCTACCAACCTACGTGTAGATCGATCGACCCGAAAAGCACCCAAAGGGTTATGCAGTCGATCACCAATATGCAAATTAGAAATGATGGTTTATGCGATACTCCAAATTAGCCTTGTCCTCCTCTCTCTCTCTCTCTCTGTTCTTTCCTTTCTTGAATCTCACTCCAAGATCACGTTCAACGAGAGGCTGTCAACAATAAACTCTTCGCTCTAAATTGATACATATACTTTCACTTTATAATCCACTTCTGGAACCGTTATTTCCTTAAAGACTTCCAACTCTCTAAACTCATCACGAGTGGGAGCTACTCTTTCAAACCCCACTTCTCAGAAATACACTCAAAATTCCTGCAAAAGTTAACGATGGACGCTCCTGACATTATGCAAATTCGAATACTGCTTTCCTAATAGCTCAAGTATAAGCTCAGATTTTTATACCTGAACCCCTTCTGAATAGTAGGAGAAAGTATTTACATGTATAGTGTATGAGCAGTGCAGAGAACTGTGTGTATACGTAAGAAGGAAGGACCTGTTTGCTTCTTTTGACATGTACATCAAATCTGCTTTGTCGAGTAGGACTGAATACAACTTGAGCTAAGATAACGAGAGACGCTTTTTACAAGTGACTCATGAGTGTAGGACGAAGATAATAGGTCATCTCTATTTGGTTTATTTTCACAGTTACATTTCCAAGTAGAAGTCTGAGAGAGTCGTGAGAGTAAAAGAGGTTTGTCATATAAGAAATTCCCTTCAGAGAGATTGCTACTTGCTATGTGATAGTTTCGAACTCGAGTAAATCCATTTCACATGAGTGCTATCCTTGAGTGTCATATTCAAAAGTATGTGAAAATAGGAATAGTTTAAAACAAATGCAAATAAATTCCAGAGAGCCTTTCTCATCATGTTATAGCACCATACATTTGAGAATGAGAAGTGGGAGAAAATAATTCAAAGCGACTTTTGGTAGAGATACACAGGTTAGCGACTCATATATATATAGGAGACGACACGAAGTAACTCTCAAGTTTACTAGAAGCATAGGCCATGTGTCAACTACAGTTCCACTTGTCATGATTGTAGCGGTGTCTTAATATTATTCCCAACTTTGCGGAGAGATTCTTATTCCAACAGAGAGAGAGACAGAGAGATAGGCTTAAGAGAGAAATGACTCGGATTTGAAACTCAAGAGAAGAAGAAGAAAGTTTTACTCTAAAAATTTATCTGTGTAAATCTTATTCGTGATTATAATTCCATAAGCGAATAAAGGGAAGGAAGAATGGTTCCACAAAGAAATATCCTCTTTGATCTTGATAAATCTCTCCAGAAGTCTCTGACTTCCTGTATACACTACATGACAGTCTTCACTGTACAAGTGTAGTGTGTGCGTGTATATCTGATAATATATTTCTGAAGAAGGGAGATCAAGTCCAACCAGCAGCAGCAGAGGACAGAACACACACACTACATCGTCTAAAACTACCATTCTCTCTATTTCTCATTGCTAATGTTGACACAACCTATGAAATTGAGGACTGCATCACGTACCAAATACATATGATGCCTCTGCACTCATCCATACGTATCAATCTCCGACACAGTGAAAGTCTTCTCACAAATATCCTAGCTGCAATTTTCCCGACTTTCTTCTTTCCTTTTTCTCGTTTACACCAATCATAGTAATAATATCGCTTGCTTTGGTGTGTAGTACAATGCAAAAGAAACTTGATATACATCATTAAAGAACAGTCAGTGAAAGATGGCCCATCCTCTGAGAACACATTTCTTCTGATTCAAACTCTCAGTTGATCTTAATTCACAGAGTGAGACTGGGAAAAAACAACAGGACAGTCTAGTGAAAATTCTCCAATCTAATATCCCTCATGATAAGTCATTCTGCCTCGGAGGAAAACATGATGACAGGAAAAAATGCATCCCGTCTACTTCTCTACGAGGGAACAGGATAAGGAGATCACGCATCAAATCTCAGATATACAAACAGAAAGATTGCCATCTTGGGATATCATTCTCATTATTATCTTGCAGCACAGCTCTTGCTTCTAAAAGTCAAAAGCATATTTGACTCCTTCTTCAAACCTTTGCGAAAAGGATGAGGCAGAGTATGTCTAATCTTTACTTATGGAAAGGAAATAGAATTCCTCCGCAAGCTTAATACTCGGATATTCCTTTTCAAAAACTCCGTTTGTATAAATAAGCGCAAAATCTGAAGAATCTTGAGTAACTTGTTATCTTTAACGTGGAATCAGAAATTGTCTAATTATTTGATTGCTGATTGGATTGTTTGGATTGATTTTCTTAAGCATACAAGTGAAAAAGAAGTGATTAAATATTAATCGAATCGTTTGGTTATTCATGCATTTTTATCCTCGGTATTAGGTTCACATTCATTGCAGATGAATCGATATAAAACTCTCTTACTACGACTGAACAGAATAAAATTGTACAGTAAAACATTAAGTATTAAAGTCACGTAGCTCAAAAGTACAATGGAGAGAGATGATTTTTACAGAATGGAATGGAAAGCAGCGAACGACAAAAGCAAAACAAACAGAAGAGACGAGGACCCGAGTAGAAGTAGATGAGTAGCCTGGAGAAGTACGAAAATGAGTAATTATGATTTTGAAAAAGACGAAATACGAAGAAAACATGGAAGGGAAAATAATAATTCCGTTCTTTTGCCCAGAGCTATTCAACCCATCGATCTTTTTCGGGCAATTACAGTCCCCAACAGTTAGTGTGTCCGTGTGTGTGTAGTTTCTTTTTCCTCTTTCTGATGCCATTAGTGGCTTCCATATCTCATCAAACTACACATAGAAGATGTTATAATATGTTGGATTTTATGTCCTCCCTCACACCCTACTAATGACCCCCGAAGTCATCGAATAATAATTTTTCTCGCAACATACCAAATTACATTTTTCTACAGAGAGAAATCTTTCTCTTTCCCATTGCTGTATTAATAACTAATCTCAAAGAAAAGAAAAGAGCCCACGCAGATCTGTGGTACACAGAATAGTGCATGGGTTATTTTTATTCCTTGACCTTGCTGTTGTGTTCATTTTGTATTTTCCCTTTCGAGACAATACACGTCTACAACTATATGTAAAAACAACGTCTACAATAAAGAATCTCAAGCAGACACAGATTTGAGACACAGAAGTGTAACAATCCATTAATACTATGTGTGGGTATTCTTCTAGTTAAGAAATGGTAAATAGGGAAATAAGAAAGAGAAAGTTGTAACGTTGTTGTAAGTACACAGCTTGTGAGAGAGCGACGAGTGTGTACTGCTGCTTGTTCATAGTAAGTAGGTATACGGAATAGATCGAGTAAGTGAGTGTATAATGGTTTGAGATTGAGGAGAGCTTTCACCACTTGGAGAAAGTGGTGGGAAGAAAGTGTGTGTTGATGGTGGACAGGAGATAAAAGAAAGGGTTAGTGCGTAAGAAGTGATGCATTGATTCGGGATGAAGACGTATGGGTTCGGATACTGGGTTGGCATTTGAGTCCAACAGGCACATTCTCTGTCTAACCTTAAGTGAAAGACGAAGAAGGAATAAGGGAAAGCGGGTGAGACTTTGGGATAAAAAATCGAGTATTTTTTGTGTTTTCTCTCTCCTCTTGCAACTCTCTCTCTCTTTGGTAGTGTAACATCTTACACGGAGAGACTACACATTCACATATACTACTACCCGTGTGTGTCAGTGGCTGACTAAAAGACTGGGAAACCCGTATAAAGAGAGAGAGAGAGAGAGAGAGTGAGTACTACTACGTACGTAGTAGGATCGGTTTCTTTTCTTTACTTTCGGGTGCACACAAGTTCAACAGGTTAACATGAAACACACTCACTTACTTCTCTTGCACATTTTCGCATGCCGCATCCGTGGTGGTAAGAAGGAGCTCTTCTTCTTGGTCTTGGATAAACACACACTCACTCACACTCCGACCACATTGAAGAAAAAGTGCACACATGGTCTCCTGCTCGTCGTCGACACGCGTCCAGGAATGATGATGATGATGACGGACTGCCCCATATGCGAGAAAGACACGGTTGATGATAATTAGTATGAAATAATTTTGATGAAGAGACGAGAGAGAGAGGGAGAAACGACAGAAATGTGTGTGGGGAAGGATCGGCTTCAGAAAGGCAAGTGAAAGAGAGTTGTAAAATAAACAGGGACTGTGCGAATCTGACGCAGTATGCTATATGCTGTCTCTGATAACTCTCTCCTCATCTCAAACTAATCAATAATACGCTGAATACTATTGATTGCCGATACCAATCAATCGCGCAAGTCTGTGGCTCTCTGTATAGACATCATGGTATATGAGATGTGAGAGTGAAGCCCCCTTTCGAAAACCAGTTCTGCCACACACAAATTTCACCCTTCTCTTCCGATCCCTCCATCAAAAAAGCCAAACTTCTCTCTCCAACTCTCTAAATCATCATCAGCTCAAATCCTTCCCAATAAATTCATTCAGTCCCAGTCTGCCTAGACTTTCACTCCTCTCTTCGCTCCATATGCACCCGACTTTTGCATCTCTCTTTTGCCCACCATCGTACATAGTCAAACATAACCACGCGGTCAACACTTCAACACACATTTTTACTTTCACTGCTCGCACTTGTGAGACAAACTACACATTCTCATGCTTGTTACATGCATCCCTATATAACCCTGTCAGAACATGCATCTTGCAATGCCTTTGCATTGAGATCTTTAAACTTTAAAATGAGCAGAATATAAATACACACACACACACACTAATATTAATATACGAGGAGGAAAGTTTCTTAATGTCTGCACATGGTACTCATTAGTCAGGCTCATCAGAACAAGTACATTAAGAGAAGGGAGATGGAGAGTGAGGGGGGTTTGTCATATTTTAAAAGATCAGTTGATCAAGAATAGGGTAGAGCCCCAAAGGGCACTAAATGGCATACAATGAGTAGGAA
>Ga0194135_10000510_pt1 | contig 23022 bp, 21 predicted proteins | sample LitLau_LLRF_2013_FD_134024 | JGI IMG/M metagenome (GOLD analysis project Ga0194135, IMG submission 134024) | Freshwater sediment microbial communities in response to fracking from North America - Little Laurel Run_MetaG_LLRF_2013 (version 2) | ecosystem: Environmental > Aquatic > Freshwater >...
ACAGAAGTACCTCGGGTGCAAGTCGAGTTGAGGGTCGTGTTATATACAAAAATCTTCAATATAACGCGTAGAATCGTAGTATCTTTGAGTACTAGTAATCGTAGTATCGTAGAAAGTTAGTATATCTTTGTAGTGATGATTAGGCAGGACATTTCATAAACTCTTATTAATAGTAATTGGTCCTATGCAATTTATTGTACATGCCTTTATGGGATTTGATGAATTAGCTAATATTATACTTAACATAATATGATTGAAGTTTCATGGACAGAGTACTCATCCTATACTCGATAAGAAATCTATTTGCGAAGAAATAGTTTGGATAATATATAGCTTAATTTAGCGCCTGCATTCCTAATCTCGAATGCCAACTACTTTGTTTGCATTAAGCTACGTCATGGATATTTGATGCGTCACTCAACAATACTTTTCAAGAAGCGACGCTAAGATAGCTAAACGACAGGTTAATTCATTAATTCATTATTATACACGTCTATGCACAAACTCTCTATATTAGCCAAACGCAACTCATGATTGCAAGTATTGTAACTCTAAACTCAGGTAAGTTTGTGGAGGACAGGACAACTGCGTATACGTCACTAGTTTCTTAGTAAGTAGTCAAGAACCACTCCTTATAAGATGAAATTAATCGTACAAAACGTACAGTATTTATTAAATCAAGTGTCAGTGAGGAACTCAAAATAGTCTCATCCGATCTCGTCTCGCCTGCCGATTAACAATTAGTTTATACTTCGCCGTGTGCAGTAGACTTTTGCGTGAGATCTTATTAGCGATCCAGAAATGATATTAACATTAACAATAACTGATTATTTCATCAAATGCTCAAGTCACATAGTTTAAAAAATTTGATTATTCTCAATTCCTGAAGCTATTACAATTTCTTATAAATAAAGTAGCCAAAGTCAACACACAATTATAGAAAAAATAATTTTAGGCATATATATCATCGTATATATATAATCTAAATATAAGCAAGTATTTCAGTGACGCACTTCTGACTTTACTAAATAATAATTAAAGACTAATGTGATATAAATGTTCAGAAACATTGCATTAATAGCCGTGCAAAATCTTCACAAAACATGTTAATCTTTTTTGCGAATCATAATTTCTTAATGATTGTGAAACTTGAGAGAAGCTTGTACAACTTTTGAAGTGCAAGGCAGGATAAAATCACGTAGTAATTATTCCTAGTATTACTTAGCATTTGCTAATCGCGAGTCAAGTCAGTCATTATAAAACAGCACGCTTAGTATGCGGTAGCATGTAATTGTCTTCAGCCTTCAGCGGTCGACACTTCTAAAGCCTGGAAACAAACCTCTTGTACCGGAATTTTGTTTTATTGTACCCATACACTATACAATCTTTACGTACTTAACAAGAACATTCTCGAAAATGATCGGTGAAATTTTAAATTACATCTTGAACCCGAAACGAAGAAAAATATCCAGGTAATCCAGCGAGGTTCGATTAACTGTATAGTTCACGCTTAACCTTCTTTGTGCATGTGTGATTGTATGTGAAAAAGTCTGAAGTTTACACATCAACTGAATAATCAAATTCATCGGCAGTTAAATTACATATTAGATTGTAAATTTAGCCGACCCTCATTAATACATTCGTTTGTAAATTAACCACTAAATTTTTAATTGCAGGGGATATAACGAAAATGAAGACTTCTTTGAAAAATTCTCATCCATTAGAGTGTCTTACGAAAACAGTGAGAAGAAACGAATTCAAGAATTCCAATTCCAGACTGATGATGTAGATGGTCACCTGGCAGATCAACTGTGGCCAACACTAGGAGGATGGAATGTAAGTATATTTGACATGACTATTTATCTTGACTGTTATATGTGAGTAGTTAATTGGATATTAGAATTAGCCATAAAATTGACAGGATACAGAGATTTTAAAATTATGTGTTGTTCATCGATTGCAACACACAGTCTGTGTGCATTAAATGAAACCTGCAGTTTCTCAATATATTTCCATCAATCTCTCGGCTCCACTTGACATTCCTCAAAAGACGACGTATGAAGGACAAAGTAGTATATGAAGTTTTACAGAATTACATCTATTCTCGGTGTATAGTGAGTCATACAGATACATGTAAATACGTGCAGATTTTCGAAGTGAAATCGCTCCTTCAACGTGATTCTTATTGAATGAGTGTTATCATTGAAGTCAATTAAAACCAATGATGATCACTTAAAGAATGCAGCAGTGTAAAATAATTTAAAAGTCCTGACCAAGTGGAACAGAACAAAGAGAGGCCTATAACATCTATGCAAACTGCTCGTTGCTAACCCATACACAACTATACGAATCTGTCTTCAGAAGTTTATTTGGATTGACTAAAATTAGAGTCTTCATTTAAGTTCACTCTATCCTAGTTTTATTTTGCATGGCCAATACATCCTGGTCTTATAGAGGAGTGTGAATGTTAAAGCTCATCTTGGTGCTCGGGTTCTAGCCAAGATATACACGCATTTTTGTCTAGCTGCATATCAAGAGCACTTTCACGAAAGCACACGAGAACATCAGCCAACAAAACTCTATAGTTCCTAATTTTCGGATGCATCTTAGAAAATAGAGCAGTAGGGAATTAGTCCGATTTTTTGCCTGAAGCACCTCAACTCTGCGATAATGAGAAAGTCGCATCTAATGGACTGAGTTCTAGATCCAAAAATATAATAAAGACGGAGTTTTGAAGTGAACTTTAACTTCGTCAGTTCTGTGATATTGATTAATTTAAAGTCTGTGAAAGATAAGTAGAAATTAGATTGTGCCTGAAGTTAGCTGTGTAGAATGAGTCGACTTCGTATACTGCGAAAAAACTTCGCAGCTCGTAGACTTGAATCTGAAGATTTGGGGGGTACTTTAAGGAGAAAAGTCACCGTATGGGCAGCGGATTTGACCCTTTCCAAACTAATTGTGCTTGTCTAATGTTTTCTCCTATATTTTGTACATTGTTTTATCCCAGTTGTAGTAACCACAAGATAGGAACTTTGCCTATCCCTGTGAATGAATTTTCAGTAGATTTTCAAAGAAAGCTATAATTATGTATTTCTTACACCCGTCTTAATTTGTGACATAGATCGACGACTTGTACAGTGAAGTCCTGTATGCCCTTGTCCATCGAAGTCAAAATCAGCAATCCGAATCCGATGGACTTATTTCTCATCTACAACAAGTATTTCACGTGGACAATGATAAACATACCAAACTTCTTCAAGCAGCCAAAGAAAAACAGGTACGATGTTAATCTGGGTTGGAAATCCAGAATTCGATTATTCAAAAATGAAATTACAATATATTTCTCATACGTGAGATAGTAGGTTTGCGATTTTATTTATACAATTGTCCCTACTCTAAGGCACCTTAAAGTGGGGGATGTGGTTTTTTAGTTTAATTTTTTTGATTTTAGGCTCCACCGCTCGTACTTAATCTGGAAGTAGTAGAAGCCAAGGGACTTAAAGGCAAGGATGTTAATGGTCAGTAAACTATTTTACTTAATCCGATTATTACGCTTGGTTGTGTTTGGCTATTAATTATTACATAAAATCTTATAGCTCTAGTCAAGTACTATATATCTAGTATTTGTACATGTAATTTTCAGGACTCAGTGATCCATTCTGTACTTTATTCGTGTCACCAAAACAAAAGCACAATACCTCCATGAAGCCTGAGACTCTGAATCCCGTTTGGAGAGAGTATTTTTCGTTGTAAGAAAATGTTTAGCATCATCTTGGTTCTTATTCTCGCTTTAATGTATAACATTCAAATGACTTGTTAACTTTATATTTATTTAGCCCTGTCACAAATCTAGATGATGATGTCTTACATATTGAAGTATGGTAAGTCAGCTAAATTTAACACGTTTTGCCTTACAAAGCTCAATAAAAACCAAAAAGCTATAGCACATTAAATTTGATATCATTCAGGGACTACGATCCAGAAGAAACATTGTCTGATAAAATGAAAAGATTTGGGGAAGTGAAATCTACTAGAGGACTCAGAATTTTAATGAAGGAAATCGCATTGACAGCATCTACTGGAAAGCAATCCCACGAGTTTTTGGGTTGTCTTAAAATACCCCTGAAAGTAAGGCTTTTTCGTATTCTACTATTCTACTCTGTGAACTTCCATGCCTGATTATCTGCTCTTGCGAGTTATATGGTGTAGCAAGAATATTTTGCGATGATCGTTCACGACCTTTATTATCATTACACAGAGTATACCAGCAGGAGGACTGGACAAATGGTGCCCTTTGGAAAGTCGCAATGGGAATGGAAGCAAGAAGAAAGGAGACATTCACTTAAGGGTAGTTTTAGGAGCAGAGAAGGAAAAGAAAGTTGCTGCTCAAGAATACCGACACGTGTTGCATTTACTACTTGTTCATGAGCTCGACGAGGAAAATATTGAACCTCACAAGTGGGATGGACACTTTGCTAAATATTCAGATTTCATCCTTAAGCAACTTCAGTTGCTTGGAGGACTTTCTCAGAAGGATATTGACATAGCTAAGTGGCTGGTGTACACTCGAGTGCAGTGTGAACATCCTCTAGATGCAAAGATATTTTATCCTATCTTTCAGACTTTAATTCAGTATGTCAAAAATCAGTCTATTGGAGATGATGAGGTAGGTATCAGCCATCACAATACTGCCATTATAGCATCAACCAATGTCGTCTGTTGACCTGTTGTAAACCAATCTGAAACTTTTTTTGTCATAGGTTCGAAAGTTTTGGTTTGCTACTGAAAAGCTGGTTGAAAATTTTGGAACTTTTTTCAAAAATATCCATCAGTGCCTGTTAACTAACTCCAATGCTACAGTGCAGACGTTTCACATGCTCAAGTAAGAATTCGGGGCAAAGCGACACAAAGTCAAGATAACATGATCCATATTTTACTAAATAATATCTGTATGCTTAGGGTGTTGGAACTCTTAAAGACTCACTTGAAAACTCGACAACAGTCTCAAAGGGAACTAGAAGGAAAAGTCACCCTTGACTTTGTACTTGAAAAAACAGAAAATGCAATAGCCAGAGGAGCAAATGAACTGTAAGCAACTATAGAAAACTTTAATGCATGGTAATGTGCGTGAGTGCAATTATATTTTAATTTATGAATGTTCTTTTGATAATATTAAAGTTTTACGGGGATCGTTCATCAAGATCCTAGTTCTAACGAAACACCTGTTGACAACATGATCAAAATTGGACAGATTATCATAGCTGACTTGAGGAAAGGCCTTGAAAATTATCAAAGCTTGTTCAAAGAGTGAGTCACATTATTGCATTATCTTGCATTCAAATACACAATAAATGGCCTAATTTACTTCACAAATGTCTACATCATGTAAACAATGTGATATTTTGAAAATATACATCCAGAGGCACAGACCTTGACATTGCGTCTGATGGCTAATTATCTTCTATTGAACTATGGTACAAACTCTTCAATAATGTTGAATTGTTGTCATTTCCAGGTGTCTAGGTATTGAGTACTTTGACATCACTTACACTGTATATGATGAAAAGGTAATAATTTAAAGAACCCAACAAATTCGAGTAGTTTTTGCCTTGCCCTTTAACTGTGTGTTTTGGCCTTCTCTAGTACCATGACTTGGTTAAGCCACTTGTGGAAGAGATTTGCAGCCATCTCAAACCACTTGATCTCAGGGACGATGATGGATTCTTTCAAGATAAAGATGTCTCGATGGGCACAACTCTGTTTGAGTTATATCTGGCAGTAAAACAATTCTCAGAGTATGTATAATATTAGTACGCATATAAATTCATATATTTTTTAGCCTCCCAAGGTTTTTATGTGAAAATTCGTTTAATTTGACAGTTTGGCTTCTAAACTGAGTTCTAAAAAGGACTTACTAATTCATGGATCATTCCACAACTGGTTCCACACTAGCGTGGCTCAGTGGCTTGATATTGCCTGGTACAAAGCTATGAACAGAATTAAGAAAGCGGTGCAGCTAGATTCATTAAAGCCTGTGGATGACTTTGTCCAATTTACATCTTCGGCTGTTGATACAGCTCACATCTTTCACCAGGTGATTATTTTAGTGACTTCAAATCCCTCATGAAATGTAAAAAAGTATGAAAACATGTGGGGATGTCAACAGATTCAAATATTTTGGAATCAACTCGCTTGGCCTGAAGTTGAAGGGTCGTACTCCTTTATTGCTAAAATTTTAGATGTAAGTTAGTAAACTGCTTCAGTTACTTTTCTATTCAGTCAATCATTTTATAGGTTTCGTAATTAATATTTTTGTGCAATATGTAGGATCTCTGTCGATGCACTATTTACTACGCAGAAATGATGTGTAAAAAGGTTGACGAGTTAGACGAAGTTCAAGATGGAAAGTACGAGGTATCCGACGAGGTAAGTATAGAGAAAGCCTAATCTATTGCACTGTTAAGGTCTTTTACTCGACGATAACCTATCTGAAAATCTTTTCTAGATTTGCTTTGCAATCAACAATATTGAATGGGTCGGGTTGGAAATGAACCCCATTAGTGAGAAGCTTGGAATGAAAGTAATTTTACGGCAACTTGGTGAGAAAAATGGCAAGTCTGTAGCTGATCAATGTGAAAGAACACTATTAACTGTGATGGAAAATGCGAATGAAAATGTAAACAATAAAATCGTGGAAGTCTTGGAGAAAGTCGGATACAAGGTATATATCATTGTACAGGCTGGCTAATATTATATAAAGCACACCTTAATTAAAGTCGGTTCTTTGTGTAGATGAGACCAATGATACTACGGCTGTTGTTGGAAGGATCAGAAAATGACTCCGAAGAGCACGGAGTGGAGAAACTGATGAAGTACCTGGACAAAAGTCTCATCAAACTTAAGAACAAGCTTACTCCGACCAATTTTGACAAAATGTTCACGATTCTGTGGGAAAACGCATCTGTGGCTCTCAAAGAGCTCATTAAAACAAATATCGATGTAAATGGCACACAGATACTGCAATTGATTCTCAACCGCATCTGTTAATGATATCAATTACTAAGACTTATCGATTGTTGCTTATTGCAGAAACGCAGACCACCCAGCTTCTTCAAGCAGATCCACAACATGCTCCAAATCCTGGTTAATTTCTTTTATCCTGAAGGAACAACACATATTGACTCTGTTTATAACGCAAATATAAAAGAAGTCGAGGATCTCATAGGATTTTACGGAGCCACCACAGGGGAACTCATTATGAAGTATTATCAAGGACGATACAACCTTCAAAGTCTAACCAATAACAAAACCTGTGAACTTGGGTCGCTCACGGTACGAGCTCATTACTGCGAAGATATCCACACACTTCGTATAGAGATCTTGAACGCTAGAAACCTGAGGCCTCATGACACCAATGGTAATTGCAGTAAAGATATGTGAGCGGTTTTCAGATGAGGTTGACTTTGGTTCATACTGAAATATTGTTCTAAATTTAGGCCAGTGTGATGCATACGTAAAGCTCAAGCTTGTGCCTCAAGAAGTGTTTCACATGGCCCCGAAATTCAAGACAAAGACTAAAAAGAAGACCTTGTTTCCCCTCTTTGACGAAACTTTCTCCATGTAAATTCTAGACAAACACTTTCAAAAACATTACGTCTCTTTTGATGGATTGATTATTTTCTTTGTCAATTACAGAACTCTGAATCCCATTGAGCTGTCATTGGGTGGAATGATTGTATTTACTTTGAAAGACCATGATCTTTTCGGAAGAAATGATTTCCTCGGTGAATGCTATCTGCCTTTAGACTCCATTCCATTCACAACGACGGACACCAAATTACAGGATCTCCCTCAGATTTACCTCAGCCTCACCAAACCTCAGGACCCTAACACTACAATTTTAATCGCACTAGAAAATCGACATTGGGATAAAGCAGCTGTGGATTTTGTTAAACATGAAAGATTAAAAATGCCAGTAAATCAACCAACAACACAATAATTAAAGCCAACCAACAATAAATATATTTCAGCTTGATCAATTTGCGTTTTTACAATCAGTCAGTCAAATATTCCAAGCTAAGCCATCTAAATAAACTGTCATTGATGTAGCTACACAAAAAAAGTCGAATAAATTATACAAATACCATGTATTTAAATTTATGTCATTCTGTGAGTCCCAGTCGGTTCCAGCTCATCGTTTGATGAACTTAATCCTCAATTCATGTTTTGGAAATAAAAGTGTTTCATACACTTGATCCATGTCTTCTTTAGGATTTCTCAACTCTAACTTGTACTTTTGTAAGATTCTGACGAGACCTGTGTACATATCTTGCTCTGCAAACCTACGTCCAGCGCACATTCTCGTTCCAAATCCCTGTACGAAATTCAGAAGGTTTTTATTCATCTATATCATAAAATTTGTCGCCATGTGCTTTAAATGCAGAATGATTTTAATAGACATGATGACATGAATCATAATAGAGACGTACGAAAGGGATCAGTAAGAATGGGTGCTTGGACAGAGCGTCTGAATTATCATCCCGTAACCACCTACAGATTGATGCATAACATCTTAAATTATTAGTTCTCGAAAAACGTCGAAATTATAAAACTTGAATGTGAAATATGAATGCATACCTCTCCGGTGCATATTTATCAGCATTATTAAAGTACTTCTCTGACTTGAAATTGACCAGTTGGTTGAGATCCACGTGAGTCTTGAGAGATGAAAAATATGATAAAGATTGTATAAAAACATACATATTTATTACCAGCATACCCCAGCAGGTATTTGATATCCTCCTAAAACTAAGTCGGTCTGGATTATTCTCGATATTTCAGTTCCGTTAGGATAGAGTCTATAAAAATATTGCATATGGATTAATCAATGACTATCACACTGTCAATATTATCGTAGTCAAATAAATAAATATATTCATTGAGACTCTTCATAAAAGCAATAATAGCACATGGAATTTTTCTTTCAAGTTTCTATCGTATTGAAAACTGTGCTCGCAAAATATTCAGGAAATGGACATTATATTACGCGAGTTGTTTCTTAGGGCTGGAGACAATTACGGTGCACATTGAACATAATAATATCCTTCACCTGAAAGTCTCCTTCACAGCTGCTTTCAGAAGCTGCAACTGATTCATCATTTCCACTGTGATGGTTTGTTCCTGTGGAACAATTTTGCATATCTCATCGAAAATCCGCTGCTGAACGTCTTGGTGTTTGGCCAAACAGTACAAATTGAACATGAAGCTAGGAGTTGTCTGATTGTAAGAATTTCATATACAGCGAAAGTGATATCAGCATAAACATAAACCTTCAAGTGTTTCCAAGTTTCATTATAACTGAATAATTATCAATTACTGTGCTCAATCCATCTCCAAAGAGAGAAAGAGTGATAATGAACACATCCTTTTGGCTCAGATCATTTCGAGAAAGCAAATAGCTCATGAAATTATACTGATTCTCCTTCAGCTCGCCTCTCCTTGTCAAGTCTGATATTTTATCGATAGTCTCTTGAATAAATTTTTCGGCTTGCCTAAAAGTACATTCAACTTCATTTCTTATTCAATAATTCAAGGTGTTGCAAAACAGCTTCTGTCGTACGAGTAGAAGAAGTCTTCTGCAGCTAAAAATTTCTTCCACTTTGGTGTTTCAAAGTACTTGTACAGAGGAATTGACAACTTTAATTGTCCAGCTAGAACAAATATATCTTGGTTTGCCTGAATCATATTTTCTGCCAGTTTTTCGTTGTCTGAAAATGCTCCAAGACGTCTCTCAAAACAAACTATTCCTGCAGCTATAATATTATTACCAAGTACTCAGTAAGTTTTTTCAGCATTATAATACAGTTTTTAGCAAATTAACATCTGACGTAACTCACATTCGAGGCTCCATTTAGCAACTAATTGCCTCAAGTCCGGAGATAGCCTTTCACTGTCTAGCGTAGTTTCCAGTTTTTCAGTAAATGCTCTTGCGACTGTATCCACGTAAGGTAGGTAATAGCTTACTTCTTTTGGCCGAAGCATCATTTTTTGAACTGCATGTCTCAATCGGTACCATTCATCTCCGTTTCTATAATAAAACAATCAGTTTGTTACGTTGTGGTTTTTATAGGTTCTGAAGTATATGTGTCTACTGTACACATTAAGGTGTCAAATTGTATCGAGTTTAAGCGTTTCACCTTCCCCAAGCTCAAATTTGAGGTTTGATTTTAAACTTGACTAGTCCTATTTTAAATCACTGAATGGAAAACAGATTTACTCAGATTTTCTATACTTCAGCTCCTTCAATTCGTTAAGGATTTAAACTAATCGAAGTATCTTACTAACGTGTTTCCAAGACCGAGAGAAAGTTGTCTCTGCTTTCGGTACAGTTGTGTTGTCTCTTGCAGAGGAGGAATGACAGGACTTTTCCCTTCGGAATCATACACAACTTTAGAGTCATTCGGATCAAAGAGGTGCACGATGGCATGATTTCCTCTGTATTCCTTCACGACAGGTCCATACTTTAGTTGCAACTCCTTTAGAACCTTGTGGTACTCAGATTTACGTTTACCTATTTTTTGAAATGCATTTCAATATTTAGGATTTGAATTGCATAAATTATAATTTTGCCCAACGTACCATGGTAAATGTAAAGACTTCCAATGAAAGGTAATCTAAGGGGACCAGGGATACTCTCAAAAGGCTTGGCTAGAATTTTTTCCGTGACAGGTGCCTTAATAACTTTAGCTGCTATCGAAAACAGACGAGACCTTACCACCAACATCTCCATTTTAATTTTTGCTGCAATCAAATCTTGAAATTTACAGTTACATGAAACTGTTAAAGTAAATTAGTGCATGAATGCATTTTTAGCAATTCCTCCTATCCAAAACTAGAAAGTAAACAGTTTTGTAAACAGCCTTTCTTGTATCCTACCTCACACCTACAAATCCCTTTGAGGGATTTAGTGTCGTTTAGTTCGGCGCACAACTACACAAGTCACCAAGTTTCTTATTAAGTATAAAGTATAAATATCACAGAAAGCTGTGATATGCAACATCTAGGCCGAGACAGCTTATAGATATTTTGTAGTCAGGTTTTCTCTGTCCTTCAAAGATGTACCATATACAGCGGATTAAATGCTACTACAACTACACTCACTCCACAGTTCAAAATCTTGTCATGCAAGTTATTTTAAGTCCTTCAAGGTAGCACTGACATCATGATTTTGTACGATACATGATTTAAATTAATCTAGTCTACAAATTAAGCCAATATAATGCAGTTTCAGACACAGCAAGCTTGGCTGCTTGGCTTATGATATGAAATGCATAAAATGCATACAGAGTGAGTCGGCTTTAAAAAGATATTTAAATTTTGACTAGGACCATCTCCTATCGTAATGTAATGCCTAGCGTTTGACACTTTAAAGAATTTTGAAACATTGAAACATAGAAACATAAATCTAACCTGTATTTAGAATTCGAAAAAGATAAGAAGACATTCATAGTTTTTCATGATGCGAGTAAGGAGAATGCGAGATCATATATATTGTCTCTCACTTGACATAGAACCGACATAGAACAGGCAGGCAAAGACTAAAGCGAAATTATCGCAATGCGCGCAGAGGGAAATTCAAACCGTCAGCGACCACGAGGTTCATGGCTGCTCCTCCTCGTCGTCCTCAGGTTAAATCAGGCGTAATTTCTGTCTAGCTTTGGCTGTTGAGGTGCGTAGATGTCTTTGGGTTGTCGATGAACATCAAATTTCAAAATTTTCAAAGTTTTCAAAGTTTGGAAGGCGTTGAAGGTCAGACTGGATAAGAATCGAAATCGAGGGAACCCTTTTATTCAAAGCAGCATTGTGCTTTTAAAGCCAATTGATTACAAGGACTTCATTAGATTTGGAAAAGGTAAATTATACTTCAGTACGTAAGCACGCTTGTCGTATGTATATACCGGCGCAAGCAGAATAGCTGCTTGAAGTTGTGTATAATGTTTGTGTTGGCCATTAAATAGCTGCTAATGTTTGGTTTGTTGTTTTCCATGAGGAGAAGGCATTCGAAATGTCTAAGGAGGAAGAACGGGTTGAGTTTGATAAGAAAGAAGTAGTTAAGGCTGAGGTGGGCGATAAGGAGAATCGCCCTGAGTCCTCCAAGCCGACAAGAATGAATCGAACTGCCAGGAGAAGGATTAAGTTTGCAGGTATGAAAATCAGGTCAGATAGTTTCATAATTGCATTATAAGTGTCCATCTCTAATATTTTATTTGGGAACTTATAGGTAATTAGATTGGTTAGATGAGCGCGGAATAAGGAATAATCGATGATTTCTGAGATGAAGAGGCGACAAAGATTCGAAGACTATCATCATCCCATGCTAACTTGTATTGGTTTCATAGTTTTATGTAGAGAATAGTTGTGGGATTTCAGCGTTGGTAGAGGTAGAAGTATGATGAGAAAACAGTTACGTAAAGCAGCCTTTCTTACAAAGATGAGTTTTCTGCTCTCTCTGTTGAGCTCTGGCCTGTTGAGGGGATAGGGATATTGATTTTCGCAGTATTTCTGGTAATTTAGTTCCTTCGGGAGCGATAGGCGGTGCGAGTACGGCTTTCGACTATTTTGGTATGCTAGGAAAGTTGGTAACATCTTATATAGCTGTCGACCCCATTGACCACTCCATACAGGCTCAGGCAGTGAGTGTATAGTAAAGGTACCTTCTTCGTTTTAGGAGAGTAGTAAAAGAAACAACAGAAGTTAGGAAAGAGCAAGTCCAGCTTCTCTGAGTAAAATAGAGGGATCTTGGTTTTATCCGGAGTTAGAATTCAGTTGAAAGAAACAACTAACTTATCGAAAAACGATCGGAGATCAAGACTTAAAGTACTAAAAAGATTATTGATAGATAACATGCTGTTAGCGGATGCTGATGGGTCTGCCGACTCTTCATCTCAGGATGGATTCGATAGCAGTAAGTAAAAGAATCAGTCCAAAAAACGCTGCAATGTTAATTAACCCCGAATTTAAATACTTGAAGTATTCAATATTGAGCAATCAATAATGAATATATTCTGGCCCACTGCAAAGAGTGAACCATTCGCCGGCCACTTTCTTGTTATTAAAATTATCATGTAGTAAATGTTTTCTTTTTATAATAAGCTTTCGATTTGAAATCAAAGTTTCGTTCAACTGTAATTAAAATCTGGTAAGTGCCACTTCAATTTTTGAAGTCGTGGTGGGTACTAGAGCGTTTAAGAAACGTGATTGGTTTTCTCTTTTGCATTGCGGCCAATGTTCCTGGAAGAATCTTGGAATATGTCTTTCCTCTTTAATGCAGGCAACAATGAGGTCCAGTGGTGCTTTTCGCAAGTTAAGGGAGCTTTAGACGACGACGTTACAGAAGGTACCCGCGAACACATACCATCAAATCTTATCTAGAATTCCAGAAGCTTATATTCTTGTAATTTTTTGGCAGCTGATATTGTTTCATGCGTTGAGTTTAACCACGACGGAGAGTTTTTAGCTACTGGTGACAAAGGGGGACGAGTTGTTATTTTTCAGAGAGATGCAGGAGTAAGTACCTTAAATTATTAATAATCTCAGAAGTGGAGTGGAACTATAAAAACTAACTAATTATTTTTCTAGTCTAAAAATTGCATTCCAAAGCGAGGGGAATACAATGTGTACAGCACATTTCAGAGTCATGAACCTGAATTTGATTACCTTAAGAGTCTGGAGATAGAAGAAAAAATCAATAAAATCAGATGGCTGAAAAGGAAAAATCCTGCTCATTTTCTCTTGTCCACTAACGGTAAACGTCTATACGGTTTAATGTTTACTTTACTGCATGTTCATGTAATAAATGTTGTAAATATTTCATTTAAGATAAAACTATAAAGCTATGGCGAGTCACAGAGAAAGAGTGGAAAGTTGAAGGATTTAATCTCAAAGAGGAAAATGGCCGATATAAAGATCCTGCCAATCTTACTCATCTCTCTGTAAGTATTATTACCTGTAACTGTGTCATTCAATGCTAATTATATAGCTTTAAAGTACAATTTTTCTTGCCTAAAGATCCCAAAGGTTACCCCCACCAACTTAATGGTCGAAGCATCCCTCCGACGAGTATTTGCCAATGCCCACACTTATCACATCAACTCTATTAGTGTGAATTCTGATCAAGAGACTTATCTCTCTGCGGATGATCTACGCATTAACTTGTGGAATCTTGAAATTACTGATCAAAGTTTTAGTAAGTTCAATTTAATAATTGATATAGATGCATAGATTGCTAATCACCATGTTCATCTCAATTTACAGACATCGTAGACATAAAGCCTGCCAACATGGAGGAGTTGACAGAAGTGATAACAGCGTCAGAATTCCATCCCACTAGCTGTAATTTGTTTGTGTACAGTAGCAGCAAGGGTACAATTCGTTTATGCGACATGCGGGAGGCTGCTTTGTGTGATAAACATGCGAAACGTAAGATTTATTGTTTTTTTCTCATTTTTTGCAGCTTAACCGTTTGAAGCATCTAATTTTGAAATGTTTGAAATAGTTTTTGACGAGCCAGAAGACCCAACGAACCGAAGCTTCTTTTCAGAAATTATATCTAGTATATCCGATGTCAAGTTTTCCTACTCTGGGCGCTACATGGTGTCAAGAGACTACCTGTCAATTAAAGTCTGGGATTTACACATGGAATCAAGACCAATTGAATGCTATCCTGTAGGTCATTAAATTTTACCAAACCACGTAACTACTAGTAGTTAGCTTAAAGTGAGTGTAAATAATATTTTTTGGGGTTTCTAGGTCCATGAATATCTTCGTTCAAAGCTGTGTTCACTGTACGAAAATGACTGCATTTTTGACAAATTCGAGTGCTGCTGGAACGGCACAGACACAGCCATTATGACCGGGTCCTACAATAATTTCTTCCGAGTTTTCGATCGAAATGTCAAGAAGGACTACACATTAGAGGCCTCGAGAGATGTTGCCAAACCGAAGATGATCTTGAAACCTCGCAAGGTAAGTCGTTGTACTGCTGAGCTGTGCTTGCTTATCCAAGTTTTCGACAGTCGGTTAAAAGTAAAGAACTCTAAACTCTCAGGTGGGTACAACGCCTAAACGGAAGAAGGATGAAATCGGTGTCGATTGTCTTGACTTTTCGAAAAAAATCCTTCATACTGCATGGCATCCGAAAGAAAACATCATAGCCGTGGCAGCCACAAACAATCTTTTCATATTCCAGGAGAAGAGTTAAATATCAAGTACTAACGTCTCCCTTAAACCTGACAAACAAAACTTGACTTTGAACCGTAAAGTTAGCGTAACTAAGCAGATAACAGATGAAATTAAGTCTTGCCATAGAATCTTTGCGTTGGATTTATGTACGTTTTATACTAAAGGTATCTTCTATTATTCTGTGTTCAAAGTAATAGATAGACAGGCCGATTTAATTATATGTATGATGGTATTTCTATGATGAAATGTATTTATCCTCGAATTGACTTTACATAACTTTTTGTACAATTTTAAAATACTACTAAAAGAAAATCCAGCCTTTTACCTGCGGCTTAGCAATAACTTTTGTGCAGCTATCTTATATGGTTAGCAAGAAGTCAATTATTGTTTGGTCTAAGCAGAAAAAATCTATTTCAGTTCTTTTATTACGTATGTTTTGCTTTCCTTGATTTTGCTTATGTTTATAACCCTAACTATATATAGACTAATATTTTACGAAATATGATTTCGTAATAAAAAGGCTCCTCCCTAATGAGCTTAAACTAGGATTTCTTCCCATTATTTGTGAATTAAGTGGAGATGTGATGGGTGATTGACTCTTAATCCATTTATTGAGTATAAAGTATGTAGCATAATCGAGTAACTGACTAAATCGTATGTTAATTATATGTACGTCTCATTTACGCCAAGTGACGGTCTATGTCATCTTGACACTTATTTATTAATCGTAAGCAGTTTAGGCGTGTAGGTGTGATACCTGATTAATGTTATTACAAAGTTAGTTAAAGTTACAATGTTTTCGATACTATTATTAAACTTTAACTGCATGGTATTTAACTGGCGTAATTTTTATGTGGTATGTATGAAACATTTTTGAGGAGTTTCTCATGCATGCAAGGCGTTAAGTTTATATCTCGAGCTGTATTACCTACATAGGAGTTTTACTAATTATTCCTGTTGTGATGATATCATATGTGACTATGGATCAAGATTAGTACCAATCTTTGTAATTATTACCAGAAACCAACCAAGGCGTAATGCAAAATCATTTTTGTTAGTTAAGCTAACTAGGATGCCAAGACTGCTCAACTCTAATGGATTGAAAATAAATTTATGGAATACATAGATTTAAAAATATACAACTGAAAGTCTATGGTTTTGCCATTTATTTATACACAATTCTATAACTCATCTTTAATGAAAGAGTACTAGAATATTTAGGTGAACAATGTATTGCATTGTCTCAGGTCACGATAGGTGAAAAATTGAGATTTAGGCTTCACAAATTTGAAATTTTCGTCGGAACCCTCATTATCATTCTCCGATCCTTTTTTAACGAAGAACTTCGAAATTTTTGGGGGTGGACCGGCAGTATCATCCTCAATTTCCCTGTATGAACATAATTGTGTATTTCACAAGCTATCATCAGAATTGAGGAACCGAATATCGAAACACATACCACTTGACTGCAACCGCTTTTTGATCAAGCAAATCAGAGGCTGTAGACCACGAGTCTCGCACAATCGTCGGAAATCCAAATACTGGGTCAATATTAGCTCTCAGAAACCTCTTCGTAACAGCGTCTATAAGTAAGATCATATGCATTTTCAGGTACCCACTTATGATTATTGTGAAACATTGTCAACTTGCACTATTCGGCTGCTTACCTCCAGGATAGCCACTTCCCCATCCGTCTTCACTAACTTTAATTGAGTTTTTGACGAATGTCCATTCTTTTAATATTTGATCCCTTGCCACTTTAGCGCATATACTAGCGGCACTAACAGGTTTGTACTTAGAATCAGCTTTTTTATCAACTTTGAAACTCAGATCGGGAAACTGTACTTCTAGCTTTTTCTAAAGAAATTTAATGGTATTAATGACTACACAAATGAAAATTAAATACGTAACAGAAACCTATTTCAATCGGTTATTTACTCACTTGATATTTGTCCATAGGTCCCACTGTGTCAACATAAATTTTACCCATTTTAACACCTCTGTCTGCTAATCCTTGTATCAACTCTATAGCAGCTCGATGTGACACCTCGTTTAAAGAGACCTTTTGCCTCCTGTAACTTTGCGAAGAAATTTGAGCCGGGGATATAATTTTGATACCAAACGCAGCATAGTCAAGTTCAGAAAACTGAGCGAAGATTTCTTCTCGTACACTCTCGTTTAGTTGTTTAGAGTCATTTAATTTCTTAATGGAATCAATCAACACAGGGGGACAGTCTTCGATCTTCGACATTGATGATCCTTTGGCGATCTTCTCATCTATACTTTCTTGATCACTGACTGAGGCAAATATCGCATACACCATAGGACCTGTAGGCAAGAAAAACATTTTTAAAAAAACTCTCAATTTTCATACTACATACACACATAGCCTTAACTCAATAAAGCTAGTCTCTCTCTCTGTGTCGTCTGTGTGGTCAGATCATCAGATCATATTGCAACTATTGCAAGTATCTCTAGAAAAATAAGATTTGTGATTACCCAAAACAGGACCTCGACCAGCCTCATCAATGCCAGCATAGCATAAAGAAATCTTGCAACGCTCCGGAATTTCACTGTAAATCGTTACATCTTCATCGTGATTCTTGTCAAACTGCTCCAAAGCTTCTTTCAGCACTTGCAGACCCGTTCTTTTAATATCACTCTTCCCGTTCTGATCTTCTTCGGACTTGCTCATCTTTCCAACTAAATTGCCAAAACACCAAAAGAGCCACAAACTAATAATGTACAATTAGTTTATAAATTCCAGAAGCATCAAAATTCAAATCCAAACCCTCTCTAAATGTCACAGGTCACAGCCACAGCCAATTCACCGAATAAATGTGAACAATGAACATGAACACTTTATTAGGAATCTGTCAGTGTGTGCGATGATAAAGGGGCGGGAAAACGCGGGGAGGCGGTAGACCTTGTAACAGTCGGGGTAAAGTGAGCCGAGCCATAGAGAGAGAACACTGTGGAGGAAATATGAACTACCGGTTGCTAGCAATATAATCTGAATCTGACTTCTGAGGACAGTGAAATGTTATCTGTTGTGGATTAATTTAATTGAGTGTTGTGTCCCGCATGTTCCATCGATAATTTCTCATATATCTACAATTATAATAGGTTTAGGTTGTGCACGAGGCTAAATTGAAGTACTGATCTATCCGTCTGCTTGCTCCACGCCTGGATTCCCACTTGTTAGACGAAGAGGCTACAGGGTTTTCTCTTGTCAAGTAAGTCGTCATTTGAAACTCTTCTATTGCGTCGCAATTGATTGATTATTTTTAGTTTGGTGTAAGTAGACACAAGGGAAAATTGATTAGTCATGCTGAAGATGTGGGAATTATTGTTAGAAGCAATGGGGATAAGGTTAAGGTTAGGTTAGAGGTATGGATGAAGTTGATGAAGGGGGGTTTGTGAAGGGATTCTGGAGATTTCTACTGTGATCATGGATCAGCTGATTTGGGATAGGGTATAAAAATGGGGTTGTAAATTTTTTTTTTACATGAGTGGTTTGAAATTTTAGGGCGAGATGTGATTGCTGGTTCATTCACTAAAAAGGAAAAGCAGAAGAAGAAATTGCTAGTAGCTGAAGTAGAAATTCCAACGAATTGTTGCGTCAGTGCTTGCTGTCTTCATCACCATTCATTTGCATTCGACTTAATCATCTTTGAGTATTTTCTCCAGTACAATGTATTCGCTTAGACTTCAAGGAGTGAGCAAGATGTTAGGGCCGGGTTGTCCTTGCAATCGGCTTCATAAGAGATGTGAGTTTTAACATGTTATTAAACAAATATAATAATGATATAGTGTATGTAAAATACAGTTATGAAATAGTGCAATTGCAATAATAATATGATTTTTTTACTTCAAATGTTATTTTGCAGATATTCACGGCACAAGAGGTAATTTAGTTGTGCTTCAGCCATTATTATTCTGTGATACATTTAGTGGAATACGTTCTCGGGTCTTGCATACAAATAATGCCACACAAACTCGATGTGGAAACCAGATTCTAAGGGGAAGAAAACTTGAACAAGCCTCTATTAGTCAGCAGTTGAGTGTTAGTATGTTTTATGGAACTGATAGACACTATTTAGGTGTTGGTCAAGCTACGATATTTCCGACATTACATCCTCCTGGTGCATTTAACGGTAGTTATAATTTTCAAATTCGCAATTTCCACTCGTCTGCGCCACTATTTGAGGGAGAACCTCCCGGAAAACCATCGTCAAAAGTGGAAGAAGCGACAAATGCACTGACAGAAAAAATGAAAGGAACTCAGGAAGGTGTTGTTGTCCCTTCTCCAAAGCGTCCATTGTACAAACGAATACAAGATGAGGTAACAAATGTAACAATAATTGCTTAAGAGCAGTTACATAAGTCATTCAATAGCTAGTCATAGGAAATTATAGCTTCGAATGACGTGTATAAATGTTTCGATTGGTGTTTGATTTCAGATTCTGCACTATTTCCACGGTTTTAGGTTGCTATTCATCGACATGCGAATTTCCGCTCAGTTAATTTGGAGGATATTGAATGGGAAAAGTCTCAGTCGAAGAGAGTACAAGCAGTTAATTCGAACTACCTCAGACATGTTTCGGCTTGTCCCTTTTTCGGTGTTCATTATAGTTCCTTTCATGGAGCTCCTTCTTCCAGTTTTCCTGAAACTGTTCCCAGGAATGTTACCCTCGACATTCCAAACAAAACTAGATCAGGTATGAAAAGACATGTGTATTCTAAGGGATTTTTGCTATGTCACGAATCCTATTTAATTGCAGGAAACTAAAATGAAAGCAGCGTTTAAAGTCAAATTAGAGATGGCCAAGTTTCTTCAGGAGACATTGGATGAAATGGCACCTCAAGCCAAAGGCAGGTCATCTCAGACTGCTAAAGAATTTTCCGAGTTTATTGTAAAGGTAAGCTTGTTTAGTTTCATTAGTTTTGTTTCATTGTTTCAGGTTATAATTTTTTAACCTTGGTATATGCAACTGCAGATTCGACAATCTGGTTCGGAGGTTACCAATGCAGAGATAATGAAATTCAGCAAACTCTTTGAAGATGAAATTACACTAGATTCCTTGTCAAGGTCACAACTGTCGGCTCTATGTCGTGTCTTAGAAATTTCATCTCTTGGACCAGTTGCTTTGCTCAGATTTCAGTTGAGACTTCGACTTAGAAATCTAGCTGCGGATGATCAGGTAATACACAATTAACCACGCAGGGTTATCTTGTAACATGCAGCAATGTGACTGTCCAATTTCTCTTTAGATGATTGAAAAAGAAGGAATTGAGTCTCTCTCTTACCAGGAACTTCAGCATGCTTGTAAAAATCGGGGAATGAGAGCTATTGGTGTTACTGAAGAACGATTACAACGGCAACTAGCCCAATGGTTGCAGCTTTCGCTGCATGAAAAAGTTCCACCATCGTTACTGCTTTTATCTCGGGCTATGTACTTGCCGATTGAATTACCAGCTTCTGCACAGTTACAAGCCACACTGTCTGCACTTCCTGATGGCGCGGTAACCCATCTTTTCACCTGCTATATGATTAATAGAACAACTGACGTAGTTTGAATGCAATCAACTTTATAATCAGTTTTACTATTTTAATAGGCTCTGAAAACAAAAGGAGCTATTGGTGAACGTGAAGGTAAAGTGGACAATAAAACCAGAATTCAGCTGTTGAAGGAAGAAGAGAGATTAATTGAAGAAGAACGACGCGAAGCAAGGAAAGCTGATGCAACTCAAACTCCAGATTCAAATCTTGGTACAAGTTTGCTAATGAAGGTTAAATTTACTCAAGCCTTAACCTCATACAATAAATAAGCATGGTTAACTTTAGAACCCGCATCTGACGGAGGAACAGAACCAGTGCCGATGTCTACAGAACTTGGTCCTGATGCAGTCCAACATCATTCACACTCTGTCATAGGAGCTGTTAACCATACCTTATTGCGTACTACCGAACTGCAATTTTCAGAGGTTAGTAACTGCTGTAAAAAGTGCCAAATATTTAGCCATCAAAGTGTACAGTGAGACCACTAACATCGCTTTTACCAGCATGGTAGTTGATAGAAGTAAGACGTTATTATTAATGTATTTTTTATAGGAAAAATTGACTAACAAAGACTTCGAAACGATCGAAACTGCACTGGATGAAATAGGCGTTTCTAAGAAGAAACTAATTCTCGAAAAAGAAGAACTGCTAGATCTTAAGGAAGAAATGAAAGAATATCAAGAAGACATAAAACAACTAGAAAATATTCTTAAGCAAAGCGGAACCAAGAAAGTGAAGGTTTGTTCGCCGGAGCTTAATTCCCATGTATTGAAATTGTATGTTTAACCAAATATACATTGAATGATAGGTTAACAAAGGTGCGAAACGCTTGTTCAATAAGCTGAACAGTATGATATCCGAATTGGAGAAGAAAGTTGAACCTGGTGACAAAACAGAAGATGAGTACGTTTTTCAACAAATTAAAAGCTTATATTATCATGAATTAATTAACCTAAATAGTTACATTTAAAATGTTTTAATTGCTAGAAACCTGGTGGCAACCGAGGAGCTCATTGCTGCAATGCGTCGGATCAAAACAGAAGACGATCCTCAAAAATTGGAGAGAATAGCTCGAGTACTGCAGAAATTAGATGACAACCAAGACGGGAAAATAGAAGTCGAGGACATTATCAAGGTCAAAAATCAATTCTTTCTCTGGATACCTGTCATAAGCTATTAATTGAATGTAAACATTTTATGCACAGGTTATTGAGATTGTTGGACGAGAAGATATTCAAATGACTGCGCAACAACTTGAGGAAATAGTCAGTATTTTGGCCAAAGAAGAAACATTAGAGGGGCATAAGAAAGGACCTCCAACCTCAACAACCTAATTGAAAGAAGTAACTTTCCTCAGCATTTAAAAAAACTCACACGGAAAGTATAGTCAATAATCAGGAAAACCTATGACCGGTGAAATGGATCATTCAAATTCTAGTATCATACTTTGCATTTCATGATCAGTGCTATTACACAAAATTATACTGAATATGACGGATGACGCATAATAAAATTCGATCTGAACAATAAGTATTAATGCTGCCGTTCGATTGTCATTTATTTTACTCAGGGCCACTAATTGAAAACATAATGCTGCCTTTCTTTTTCTAATATCTTGTTAATTACCGACATTACCGTAAACATGGAGCTTATTTTTGTGAAACATTCGATACTAGGTACTTTAACCGTTTTAACATAGATTGCTTCCCTGAAGTTAGAAACATTTACGAAAGTTGGGAAAACGTAACAACTTCAACCCTCTGACTTCAACCTTTCAAGAATTAATTAATTCCAATTTTGTCAATCTTTATAATATGAATAATGAATGTGGACGCTCAGAAAAAGGACTAAAATCATAAATAGATTCTTATCATGTCTAGACGTTATCGAATCACCATACTTTAACTTGACTAATGAGTCATACCTTTAATGCAACACCACATTTCAGATTGATATATTTATATATCAATCTGAAATATGAACTAGTTTTCTACGACTCGGGCCAAGTATTCACAGACTTTCAGAGCAATTAAAGAGTCAAGTAATATTAAGATCATTTTCCCATGATAACTATTTCGATGATCGTAAAACTAACTAGTTATAGACCAAAAAATCCTTGCATACATATATATCAAAATTCGACGACTGTCTACTATATCATCTCTGTTCTTAACTATCATCATTGTAACGATGATAGTTAAGAACAGAGATGATATAGT
>Ga0194135_10000511_pt1 | contig 23011 bp, 13 predicted proteins | sample LitLau_LLRF_2013_FD_134024 | JGI IMG/M metagenome (GOLD analysis project Ga0194135, IMG submission 134024) | Freshwater sediment microbial communities in response to fracking from North America - Little Laurel Run_MetaG_LLRF_2013 (version 2) | ecosystem: Environmental > Aquatic > Freshwater >...
ATAAAAGAACTTTCAATACTGCCCGTGTGAACTAGCTGTTTGAATTAACTTAAGTTGCAAAGAAACTATGCAAGAATCTTGTCACACGTAAATAATTATTGCTAAATGCATCTATGTTAGATGTACAGGCGTATGAAAAATGAACAGGAAACAGGAGTCTAAGGGAAGACTGATATTGTTTTACATTCCCTGACTTTAGGACTGAGAGAGGATGCGATTCAAGAATGATTCAATAAACTAGGCTGAAAGACTGTTCGTGTTGATTAAACAGACAACAATGACTTGCAGGATTTGTCCCACTCACATTTTAGTAAACTGAAAAGTGCAATCTAAATTCTAAGGTAGTAGAACGACTGCTTTTGGTTAGAAGAATCTATTCCATATCATCTTCTATAAGAAATATATACATGTGTACAATGCAGTATGCAGGTACTTGTGATAGGAAACAACGATGATAGTAAAGTTTCAAGTAAGAAAGCTTCATACACCGACAGAGAAGATGTTTTTTTCAAAAGCTACTGAAGGTTATGTGCTCTATTCCAATTTCCAATATTTCCAAGTATAACATGTTTATGCAATGAAGCTATTTGATGGGCCAAAATTACACCCAGAGCAAAGCTGATGGATTTTCTCCTTCTGCATATAATGAAGAAATTCTGAAACCTTAATGGCTAGTCGTGAAATGTTTTGTCGGTTTTTACCTGGATTCGGGCTTCAGTGAGCTTAGTCCGTTGGGCAAGTTCCTCCCTCGTGTAAATATCAGGGTACTGAGTCCTTTCGAAAGCCTTCTCAAGTTCATCCAACTGGTGGGCCGTAAAGGTGGTACGGCTTCGTCGTTGTTTTCGCTTCAGTGGTATTCCTGGCTCAGATTCACAGTCTGATCCGTCCGTACTTTTGTCTCCTGTCAAGTGAAAGAGATCGTGGGTGGGAGGTTAAACACAATTTTTATTATTTACTGCATGGAACATAAACTTTCTGATGGAGTTACAGCCAGCAACGAGAGTCGCATGCATTCGAGAGGTTTCTTCCCTCAAGGAAAGAAGGGATGTTACTAACTTTCTAGATGAAATATGTGGTTTTGCTAAAACTCGATCTGAACCAGTCCGTATAAAAATATTCCGAGACCAAAAATCTCTCGCAACAAACTAAACTTATGATAAGTCATAAATCTTCATGAGCTAAGATTCGGCTCATTGAAATAGATAAAAATTCACTCGGATGAAACGAAGCTAATGATGACCTTTCTTCTTCCACTTTTCCCTTTCGTGTTGTACACTTTTATGGGGACTGTTGATAAGTATTTGAAATATGGTTGATAAGTTCGTGTGTACTCTACTTTTTGAATAAATACGAGGAAAACGATTCTTAAAATAACCGAGACTTTATAGAGAGAGCTCCGGGATTACAGTTTATCAAGTAACGGATGATAAAAAATAGTTGATAGTGATTAAAAGTTAAACCTCTTCTTGAGCACCCAAAGATACCGTCTCTTAAACCAAGCGAGATGATGCTCACATCACATGCAATTAGTTTTTCCTGTGCTGCTATTGTTTTTGAGAAACTGAAGGAGACAAATGTGTGCGGTGTGTTCTTACAAGGAGATCCTTATTTCTGAAAAAATGCCCTCCTGAACTATAAAAAAAACTAAGAAGTCATCATCCTCCCATGATTTGACTACTGCAGTAGTAAAGGTTTTTGTGTATCATTTATTTAATTCTACATCCCCGAGAATAGAAGGGTTGAAACAAACATCAAACATCTTTAGAGAGAACGCTACGATGCTCTTTAATAAATGAGGTTTCCCGTGTGAAGAGATCTTCAGAAGAGAGCCGCCTCTTTAGACCTAATTACATGATATGACCCCAGTCACACATCTTTCATATGAATGGATTTGTTTCATAATCACTCAGTCTGGCATATTACACGTATATTTATGCTTTGACTCTCAGCCGTTCGATACTGCATCGTATTTTCTACCGACAGCTATTTCTTCGGCTGATGATGTTGATCTAAACAACACCATAATTGACAATTAAAAGTCATCTGATATAGTGCATTAAATTCCAGCCAAACAATTCAAGCAAAATAGACTCCATCAAGAAAGATATACTGATCGTGTAACACGTGTTATTGTAATGAAAGTGAAGGAATGATTCAAAGTATTTTCATTATAAAGGGTTGCATGAAACAAACACATTTCTCACTTGATCCCTTCCGGTTCTTTTATAATAAAAAGAAGGATCATCCTCAGTTTTAATTAATTGTATCTCTTCAGAATCGTTACACAGTGAGTATAGAAAATAAAACTCCTATGAGAACTCGCTAAATTGTACAAAGGAGGAAATGATATATTATAATATCATAAAGTGATGCTCGACTATTACTCAACCCAAACCTTTTTAAGGTTTATTCAATACACTTTATGATTTCGAAGAACAAAAAACAATCAACTGGATCTTACCGTCTAAGATTTTCTTGTCTGAGTCGTCACCCTCTCGACCACGAAGAAGTCTTGATATAGCACTGACTGACGGAGCTGAAGATCGGTCGCATATTCCTTCTTTAATCAATCTGTAACAAGGAAATTCAGTCGATCTGTAAAGATTTATTTGCATTAGGCTGAGACAGTAGTATCATCGTTTTTCATGGCTTCATGCAGTGTCATCTTTTACATATTAAGACAGCACTTAATTCTGAATAGCAGTATTAACGACTATCTTTGACCTCTAATACAAATTCTGATAAAGTATATATTTTAAACTCACTCTCAAATTTAACTCTTTCTTTGCAAAAATAAATTTGACTCTATTCGACTGCCTAATAAGTTCGTACTGCATACTCCACATTACAATACTATTGCGCACTGGCTCAAATATGACAAAAATCTTGCGTATGCTACATTTATTACGAGTAGGCAATAAAACTAATCACAGCTTGCAGTAATCAACTTGAAATGAATGGAGCAGCGAGGTCCATAAAAAGGCTTAAACAAATTTTGTGACCCTAGCTGCATATTGCAGCAATGTGTAGATCCCTATAAAGCGAAACAGACCAGCTTGTTCTCTCAAATTACTGTTCCACAATAAGTGTAAAACAGTGCCATAGTGGTAGACAGACGGGCGACTTTAAAAATCGTAAAATCTGTCAACTGACTTCTCTAGTTATTGGGTTGTTATACACACAAAAGTACACGCCTTTTACAAGGGGATCTGTTTCTGTTGTGTTCTTGACAAGGCTCTTTTGTTATTTCTATTTCTAACAACTTTATGCCTCTGCTTTAAAGAAATGAGTAGTATTTGTTTTGTGCGTGAGCTGCTGAGCTTACCAGTTTATCAAATATGTATTGGGTTATTTAAAAAGGCTTTAAACTAATGATATAAATTCATACCTGTCCCTAATTTCCCATGAAAAGACGCCCGGGTTCTCCTTTCTGTAGTCCTCAATTCTTTTTTCAACATCAGGTGTAGCGATTCTAGGTTTGCTGCCTCCGATTACCCCAGGTCGAATGCTTCCCGTTTCTTGATACCGATTTAAAATTTTCGAAACACATCCATGAGAAACTCTAAGCTGTCTGGAAATCACACACGGTCTTATTCCAGCTGCAGCCATTTCCACGATCTTAAGTCTAATGTGATTTGGAAGAGGTCGGCCATTTATGAAAACTCCTCCTAATTGATTTACACGACCTTGTCCTGTAATAATACAATATTGTGCACCAAGTGTCAAAATACAAATTAAGGCAATAGAGATGATGATTCCTGTGTAGAATCACAATGATTTGGCTTAGCACACGTCATTTTATTGGTTTGTTCCCACGCTTCTTCGTGTAAATTATGCATAAGGTTGCTTTTGCAATGATCGGAGCAATCATTGAAGTCATAAATTCAGTTGGGGGTAAAGTCTTATAGAATCCACGATGATGTTGGTTTACAACATTACGGTTTCATGTCACAAAAAGATTTATAAGTCCTCGTGAACTTGAGTAGGGTTACTGGTGGCTTATCTGGAGGAGGACTGGGCGATAAATGATATATTTAAACAAGGCTTTCAGCAGCTTCTCAAGCATGATTTGTTAACAAGTTTTGTGTCTAGTCAGGAAGAAACAGTCGAATCGTATCTTAGGATGTAAAGGTCATCTCTACTTAATGTTGACGTATAATTATGTGAGCAAAGCATAAGTTCACACTGAAAGAAGTCAATATATAGTTGGGTTGTTCAGTTGTTCTCATCGTTTGTGGTGATAAAGGTCTTGTCAACTCGCATTCAAGGGATTATTTACAACCAGCACTTTCCAATTTTACGGCTCTTAAACTTTTACAACATGTCGTACTGTTTTACAGCATTATTACTTTCAACAAACAAGACAGCTCATAGGATTAGAAGAAATCAATGGAAACACTTTGGATACGATTAATGCGTCTTCATGATATCGGTCACGATTTCTAGCCTTTATACAAGGTTTTGAAATGTAATAAATTTATCAGCTAAGGGTTTACATCAACATCTTTAAGGATTAAATCAACTAATAAAAACTTCTGCTCCTTCTTTCTTTGAACTTTATACCATGATCTGATACACATTTTCCAGTCTTCAGACACTTAAAACACATTTTACAAAACAAATGCACGGGAAATCCGTGCCTTGTTTTCTGCAGTTGAAATTAAACTATAAAAATTTAAACGGTCATGTGAGATGATACAACTAAATTGTAGAAATGAGAAAAACAAGTAAACAGCCGATTAATTCAGTGCTTTTTTACTACGCGTAAAAATCTCAAACATGTTTGAGATCGGGATGAATTAAATATTAAATTTGAGAGTTGGTAACGCATGAATATTTTTGCGTCTTCTTGGGTTTTTTGTAAGTAAAAAGTTACTTTACTTTTACTTTTGTAATTTTTAAAAAGTAAACGATTAAAAAGAAAAATGTGACTAACCGATTGAATTACCTTGGAAAGGATATCCAGTAAAACAGGGTCGCATCATTGCGATATTGGTGACAGTCATGTCTGTCGTCTCCAGTGTGAAATCAATCCGTTTAGATCACTCACGCATGTAAATAATCTTTATGCTTTTTAAGAAACGCGATTATGAACAACTTTCTTGTTAGTTTCACAGTCTCACTCTTAACTAAAAGTCTCACTTTTTATTATTATTGCTATGTATTTGTTTGTCTATATTTAGTTTAAATTTTAAATGCAAAAACTACACAATTCAATTTTGTCTGCCTTGATTTTACAAATATCGCACACAGAATAATAATATTGTTTCCGTTCGTTGATTAGCAAATGAAAACACAGTTCACGATATTTTCATACAAATTTTAGAGTTGAACTTGAATGAAATAGACTTTCTTTCTAGTGAGGAGGCAACCGGGACAGAGAGAACTCGAGAGGGGGTGTGAATTGAACAATATGAAGAAGAGAGTGTTTCCTTTAGTAACAATGAAAGATGAATGAAGCATGTGAGATGGATGGGCCTCAGTTTTTCTGTAAACTTTAAACTATCTTTTCTACTATAACACAACCAGCCTCTATAATCCCATGTTAATCTTTGCTTTTTGCCTGTAAGCACCTTTCATCTCGATGCAACTTCGTTGTCTAAAGAAGAGTACGAAGGAACACTTACAGTATTATACACACTATATGCCTACGACTTCTCAGCCATCTCTCACTCCCAAGATACTTTAATTGAGGTCTGCTCTCTCTCTCTCTCTTGAAGAGTCTTGCAATTGATACTATTCCTCAATGTGTGTCCTCTTCGAGAAGTTATGTTTGTTCACCCTTTAAGTCACTTGGATGTAGAAGAGTGTTTTACGGAATCGGATAATATCCCTTATGTTGCTCTTTGACATACTACAGGTATAAAAAGCCTTATTACTTCTTGGCTAAAAAGAAGGCTTACTCTTGAATTAATATTGGTTCAAAGCTTTTATCTACTTTATTTGGAAAAGATAGCGAAATTATTGAGGTTTCGAATGTTCCGACATAAGTGGTTTTGACAGTGTGAATGCTTATTACATTGTATGCTGATCCTGAGGATGGTTTACGCAACAGAGAGAGACATGCAGACAAAACAGAGTGTGAGTTGTAAAGGGATAAAAGTTTCATATGGAATAGCAAAAACGAGTTAATAAGCAGTTTGGAAAGGATGAGGCTGCACCACCTCCTACTGAAACTGAGTACAGAGGTTCATTGGGGATCTGTTGGGATTAGGGCGGAGTGATCATCTCCATTCGTTCTACAGACTCAAGATCAGAATGAGATAATAAAATGATCTCTAATATTATTTCTTGATCCCTACTATCTACTGTACACACTACACCAATGTATTCTTGAACAAAATGACCTGCACTGCATTCAGGGTAGTTGCATGCTGACAATAAAAATGAAAATGACAGTATCATCTGCACACAATGGGTAAGAAAGTGTGAAAAATGTCTATGAATAAAATGTCAAACCTAGTCGCAATTGAATGATCTATAATTTCAAGTTTGACTAGTTTTATTCCCTTTTTCAATGCAACTATTTTATTATATAGGTGAGTCTTGAGTGCATTTAATTTTAGAAGTGTAACTAATTAATTAGATCTTTTAAACTGCTTGGTGCATCTGCTAGAAAAGAAATTTCAACTTCATTCAAGTAATGAATGAGTCAGTGAGTATAATATGTATCTGTGTATATTGGGCGCATTGTAATAAAGTGAACAAGCATATATATAGCGCACTAAGTAAATCAGTATTGCAAAGCAGAAGTTGGTGTTTTGATGTTGTAATGCTATAGCGTGACCCACCCAAGAACTACAAGGAAGAATTTGCAATGTCATTTGCACAATTTTATGGTCACAGTGTGTGCAGTGCAGTCAGATTTCACTCGCTGCAACTAAGACGTAATCAAGACTAATTGTATTCTAATATTTTCTGTAATCTTGAAGATATTTTAATCTGCCTGACTCAAAGATGAAGTAATTTATTAAAATTAATGATGATGGAAAAATATATTAAATTGACGACATTACAGATATTGAAGATGATTAAGTACACAGAAAACTTTTATTGGAAAACTGTGAACCATATCCATCCTGTCTGATCTGGGATATTGTGTGATATCAATTGTAACTCTAGACAGACTAATAGTAGATCGTTGGCAAAACTTCGAAACATCTTGTGAACGGAACCGATGAAGCAATATATATACACATACATTGATGAATAGTTTCGAAGACAAAAAATTTCAGAGAAGACCATGAACCAAGCATTTAAAAAATTTCATTGCAGAGTGACGAATACATAGAAGAAGAGGAGAATCAAGTATGTTCAGCCACTTACTTGGACGAAGTAGTAAATTGTAGCTTTAAAGAAGTGAAGTCGCTAGAGCGTAAATTTAGTAGAGAATGTACAAAAAACGCTTTTGGTTTTAAAAGTCTCTGTCTTCATTCTTTGGGAAAGAACGAGAAGTCCTTGTCGTACATACATACACTCTGAGGTTGTGTATATATATGTGTGTAAGATTTACTTTTAGTTCATTATATTGTTCCAAACGATGGTTATTGTCTGCAAGAATCTTTTTGTAGCAAAGTATGGCACAAGAACATCTCCACGATCCACCTACCTGAACTTCTCACTGGGGATGCAAATTACATGAGAAGGAGCAATTTGCATGCTCCTTGTCACTTCATCATAGGGTACTTTCGTTGTATTATGTCACAGAACAAAAAGATGACAACTTTTTTCTACTGCCTCACATTATGTCTCCCCTCTCAAAGGAACAATTCATCAAAATGGTCGAAACATGGAATGAAAAGGCAAACTCGATTTATTATTGGATTCAAGCATGTATGTTTTATCTTTTCTGCTCTTCATTCACTTGTGTGTCTAGGAGATTCCTGCCATTTCTTATGCACGTTGTCTCATGTATGTAAATATGCGATTCAGAGTAACTCGTTGAGATCGACAGCACATATGACAATCTTTTATGGGAACACTTGTTGCAATGGTTTACTTAGGTATCAGCGGTGTAGCGGGTGTAACCTCTGCTGCTGTTTTACTCCTGTGGTAATGAAAGCGTGAGAAGGAGTGAGACCCTGAGGAACACAAGTGGCCGACGCTGCGGGAATCTTTACAGTTTCCAAGCTTTTCACCCGAAATTCCGCCGAAATCATTAATTTTCAGACTACAACAACTCGTATTGCATTTACACACTTCTTGACTCCCAGCCATGAATCCTCATTGTTCTGTTTAAATGTTAAGATGCGAAGAAAACCTAACTGTATGAGTCCAATTTATCATTTCATTCAAAGCTCTTTTGTTCTATTACTCTTCATATGCATTATGCACAGGTCAAAATAATAAGGAAAAAAGTACAAATCCAAGTTCTATTTGCCAAAATAGCAGCGACAATTGGGATTAGTGCCCTACAAGAGTTTATTCCATGTACAAACTTATTCCATGAACAATTTTCTATTTTCTGGATTTCCTGTTGAATGCAGAACATAACGAGCGAGTTAAGTCCTACACCAACACGCAAGCTTGAAAGCTAAAAGCTACGATTTTGTTTTTAATGATGAATAGTGAATGAAAATGTAATGAAGAGTATTTTTTATCGAAAGAAAACAACAAGTAAGCGTTCATTGAAAAAATTAGAAGACTTTAAGGTGTTCGAACTGATAATGAGTGAGTAGCAGAAGGTGTGAGATTGATGTGTATAGATTGCAGGGGAGAGTTAAGAAGATAAATGAATCGCATTGTGTGGTTTCAACCTTTCGGTTCTTTTGAGCCAAATCTTACCCAATTTTTCCTCATCACTTTTTTTCTCAAAACTTCAATTCCACCTCCAAATTAAGTTTCTGACGCCCCTCCGGTTTAGTTTTCGAAAACTAAACCGCTTTCCCGTAGAACAGAAAAGGAACTAGAAAAGAGATAGTTGGGAGCATACAAACTACAAACCCATCTTAGGAAATAATAACAACAATAATTCCTATTGTTCTATGTCCCAACTCCCAATCCTCGGGACGGGAGGGATGGCTTGATAATGGTGATGATGATGATGAACCTGATGATGACTGATCTGATTCCATTATTTCACCACAGAATGACTTGACACTCCTCCACTCCCCCATAAAACTCATTTCGGAGGACTGGCTGATTTACCTAAGAAGGAAAATATCATCATTAACTTCTTTTTCTCATGAGATCAACGTTTATGATTCTCTCTGATCTACACGAGAGTCTCAAGATCGCTTTAATGATCCTTTTTCATTATGTAACATGGACTTCCCAGATAAATTCTTCCAACTTTTCTGCAAAATCAAGCATATTAGTAAAATGCATCTCACGAACTTTATACTAAATCCTAAATTAACATTAAAAGTAAAAACCAATAGTAAAATATATAAAAACTTCATATAGGTGGGTTACACAAATTTCGTTACATAATTATGGCAGTGCGTATGTAGCATTAAATTTTGCCTGAAAATGAATTAGTATTTATACAGTTTACTGAATCATACAAGCTGTCTATATTCCTGTCGTTGGACTTCATCATGCAATCCATAATTAATCTTAAAATGCGTGAATACAATGAATTCACACGGTGAAGTGTCATTTCAAATAGAATTTAGTACTTTCATCAATTCATTCAGCATCAACCTTCTGCTCTGGTGTCAGTTTTATAGGTCTGCTGTGTTGCTCTGTTTGTGGATTACCAACAGCACAACAGCCTTTCCCTTTTAAATAGGGAATTAATCATTTGAGGCTGAGTAAAGACAGGATGAGCGTTGCAATGTGTGTTTGTGTTAAGATAGAAACACATCCCACCCACTTTAGCTGCAGCTTTAGAGACCATGATGTGATCAATAAGGTGTATCGAAATAGTGTTGTGCTGCCGGAGCTGAAGTTAGCCACCCTGAAGTCGCTCAAGTACGTGTAAAAAGAGAATTGGGGTGATTTCCGGTGTGATTTTGATGCCAGGGCCAAACCAATTACAAATTCTAGGGAGTGAATGAACAAAAGGGTTGCTTGGTGTTGGTAGTGAGGCAATTGTTCTCAATTCGAATCAACGACGCATTGCTACTCGATGAAAGCAAGTGTCAAGAGAGATCCTGGATGGATGACTGACACGTCGAGACAATAGCCAGGGACATGATTCTGGAGCAGAGTCATGAAGCTGATGTGGTTAATAATGATTAGAAGACCCCCTGGAGTCAATTCATTCACAAAAATAAGGAATGAGACTGCCTCTCATCATCAAAACATCTTCCAGCACAATTAATTGTTCCATTACTACTGTTCTCCCCTACCTGGCCTACCTTTAACTTACAATGATAAACTGTGAGAACACAAATAAATGCTGACGAATCTTCATTCTCATTCACTACAAGAATTTGGTGCTATCGCTTCTTATATGCTTAAATGAAGTATCAATGAATGAGCTATGTACTCAATTTCATCGATCTCTAATTACCATTTATGATTTCCAAGTTGGTAGCACAGAACATATATATAACAGCTTCAAAGGCACTTTTCTTCGTCATCCAATACGCATAAAGTATGCTATATACATGTACAAACATCTGATAACAATAACTGAGTGTCCAGTCGTTGTTAAAAACGGCGAGCAACTTAATCTCCTCTCTTCTGAAGTTTCCGTACTTCTACTTTGCATTGCATAGGTAAATTCCTGGCAGTCAACGGGTGAAACGAAAAAAACAACGCTTTCTGTGTCACTCAGCACGATGACTTTGAGAAATCCCAAAGTCATTCAATAATAGTAATAGTCATGCCAGTCACGTCATTCACAAACTTTAAGCTTAAAAACTGAGACATTCTTGGACTTCGTATAGACCTATCAGGCCACATATACTTGATTCAAACTTTCAAACTTTAAACTGCTATTTTCATCTATTTTGATCCCCATTTGTCCCGCATTTCATATTTATTGGTACAGGATTCAAAGTTAAGAGAAGTCAGCATAGCAGATACAAATGTGTCTGCAAGCAAAGGAGTAAAATGAAAAGCTAAGTTAAATATATACATTAGTAAACTTAATTTTTAACTCCTCAAACTCACCTGAAAATTACAAGGTTCGGATGGTTTAGAACGACTCTAAATTAAAGGTTGGAGAAGCATAAAATTCATTTAGAGATTTAGACAAACAGGGAACTCAAGAGAGGATAGATCTATCTGTCTGTCTGTCAGACGAGCTGGCACGTCATCATCATTAAGACAGATTAAGCTGCGGAGTCTCGAAACGCAACCGAAATGATTCACAGAAGCAAACAAAGTAATCAAGGCAAATATAATTTCAGTCAGTTTGAGGGGTAATTAGGACTTTAAATGTGGGAGACGAGCTACCGTTCACTAATTAATTATTCTTGTCAATCAAGCCCAGTCACTTGGGAGGCCTCTCTTGACTTTTACTCGTGTATATTCGTCCAAACAAATTTTAAGCTTAGTTGTTCAGTGGCCAAAGACAAAACTGGTTTCCAGTTCTCACTCATCTAGCTTGGTTGCTTGGTAGATGAATGTGCAATGTACAATATTAGCTTATGTTGTAGGTTGCAGTTTCGGCTCTTCATATTATGTCTGCCTTGAAATTATTAAGCAAACCTTAAATTCACAACTGTTTCTGGAAATAAAAACGTAGATGAAACTTTAATAAAAAAAAGTACACGATTTTTGGAGCACAATAAATATTAGGTAAAGTAACAGGAAGAAAGGGGTACTTGTGTAATATGACCCGATGAACACATGCGTTACTTTCTTTGGGTAAAGTTCCTCCACCGCATTAGTCTTACTTGCTATATATGTGTCAAGACTCAAGAGAGAAACCGAAGAGGAAGTTGATACCTCATCTATACAAACTATAAAGATAAGTCGGGAACATTAAAAGTTATTGTGTTGTATTTTAAAAAACCTTGTTAATTTTATGCCCACAGTCAAGTTTTCTAGTTCTGATGAATGAAATCTAAAACACGTGTGATGCTTCCTGAATAGCGTCAAGCAGTCTGGACTAAAACAAACTGGATTGAATTTCAAAACCTGTCATTTCGGTATTATCCTTTTCCTCAATTGAAAAGGTGCCTTAACGCTGGCATCTTTATTCATTTGTGTAAATTTTCAGACTTCTTTTCCCAAATAATTCTGATTTGTGGGATGTGTGTGGACTGACAAAAGGTCATTTCTAATTTCATAATTTGTGAAATAAAACAGCAGTCCTTTGTTAACAAAATATACGTTCGACGTAATTCTGTGAATACTTGCGATTGGGACAGTGGGAGTATACTTAAATGTTTGTAAAAGAGTGGAGGACGGAACGGTGTGGTGTATAGTGGAGTAAAAATATTTTTGAGATGATAATAATTGTAGGCATATTCCAACTTGAATTGCAGTAAAAAAGGAGCGACTCAAGTCAGTAAAGTGGACACATTTCCTTAGGAGCAGAAGTAATTTACATCGCCGTTACGGTGTAATTATCCATAATCAGAGAAATAACACAATTGGTCCCTCTATCATATTCACAACTGGTGAGAGGGTCGTGTTTTCCCTAAGAGAGACAATGTTATTTTGATTCCTCTAGTCTCGTCGCCTCCTGTCTTCTCTTCTTTTTCAAGAAAAAACCTATCAAGGCTTTTTATCGTAGAATATTATCATTATTATGCTTATGCATCATGCATTAGATCCGCATGATCGTGCCAGTTTAATTGCATTCCTCCTATTTTCATTTTATACTATATTTGAATCTCACAACCGAGAATTAAAGCAAACTTTACACATAGACACACGTACATATAGAATATAGATATTCTTGCTTTAAACTTTCATCTTCTGGAAGCTGAGAGAGCATCAATGTGGTATTGTTCAGTTTGATACAAACCTGTTAAGAAATCTATTGGTTGGTGATAAGGTTATATAGAATTGCTCCAAACGAAAAAGTACACGGCTAGCTTAAAGAATCTTATCAAACTCATCTAGGTAAATCCGCCTAATAAGTAAAACCAACACAGTAGGCAACCGAATATTGAGGTGAAGAGATCGCCTTCGCCATCGCCGACGCCAAAGGCTTATCCATCACATTAACATCCATATCTCCTTCAGTAACAAACCGTGTCGACTGACGTGACTTAACTCCATGCACCTTGCTCTCTTTTTTACGCTGAAAAGGAAAAAAAGAACACAGAGAGTACATCTTTTCTGCTCAAGAAGCTGTATGAAGTTAATTTACGACTTTATGTATTACAATCTCAGTTCAGATTAACAAGAATTGTTATTAAGTATCGCGGATACTTTATGGGAATGGGAATTAAGAGACCGGGAATATGTTGTAGGGATCGTCATTTGTGTCTCATCCCGATATTTGCGACACTTCTTTTCTAGAGAAAATTATCTTCGAACGTGCTTTGACACATGTGCTTGGTGCACTATATTATAAATTGAGTTCTAAATAAGCAACGTAGGTCATCAGGGTCGCTCAGGTCACACATTTGGTCCTACACATTTCTATTATGCTTTAGCTTTTAAGCTATTACTTGCAATACTTCTGTTCCGCACTACCGTGCTTTATTATTAAGAATAACTGGGATTGATCCTTTAGGTTTTAATGTTTCAACCAAACATATTTTATGAACTCGAAGTCATAAATTTGTGATAAGATAACACCACGTATTCTTTTAGTAAGAGTTTTTCACAAGGAGTCCCGAATCAAATTTTTCAGATCTGATTTTAGCAGGACACTGTTTTAATACATTTTCCTGTCTTAAAGTTTAACCACACAACAAAGATTTATGAGTTTAAGATGAAGGCACCCTACAGGATTGTTTGCTGTGAGGCAGTGTGAGGACTAATTTAATAACTTTTAAGGATCACCATCCGAGTGTTTCCGTTTAAAAAAACGCTGGATGTACTTTGATTTATGGTGACAGATATTTACTTTGTTCTTCTAGTTTGTAGATACAGCGGCATCATCAACACGTCAAATACTTTTAAAACACCTAAGCATAAAACTTTTTAAAATTAGGATTAATAATTGAATTTGAGGGATTGAGTTGCAGATAAATTCCGAGGAAAATACACCTCAAAATCTATTCATACTAAAGTAAAAACTAATTTACGGAACATGAAGTAATGGAGCTTTGAATGGATCAGGTAAAACTACAATTTAGTTTCGGTGTGTATATGTATTACATAGAGATAAGATACGGTGTGGAGGGTGATTCAGAAGGGTGAAGACATCAGAAAAGAGTTGGCAGAAAATTGTAATTGTAACGGCGACTAAGGTGGATCCGTCTCGATTGTTAGGTAAAAACATGTTTTTCATATGAAGCTTATGATAATCAATGCGATGAGATTGACACTTCTTAATGACATTGCAATTAACACAATTTCTTCTTCGTATTTCTCAATACTTACAATTAGTGAATCTTTTCGCTATCATAATAATTTAACCTGCTGTCTTATTGCCCCAACTTTTTTCTACTTTTCCAATATTGACGATATATTCGTCTCATACAAGTTTAATGTTAGTTAAGTATAATACCTCATGACGGCAGTGTTTGCCAGATTGCTCTTGTAATAGGATAATAGACCTTGTTGCAATATATAAAATACACAAGAGAAAAATGAGTTGAAATGCAATCACGAAAATATCTATAAGGTCTGGAAAATTTGAAACAGACGCAGACAGTAGAACGGAAAGGCTTGGCGTAATATCTTGAACGAGTATTTCACACACAAAATTTTAGTTCGAAAGGATGTGTGAACTCATTTTTTGAATGGGCGTCAGATTGTCCTCGAGATTAATATCCACTTCATGGTTTGATTGCACAATCACTTCTTCCATCTCATCAGTCTTCCTTCCGTCTTAACTTTTCTCATTATTGTATGCTCATCCCCGCTGCAAATTCCCGTCTCTTTGTAATAACTGTCTCGGTACGGGTGTTCACGATTAAACAACGCAATGAACAATAAAAACTAGGATCACATTTTCAAATTTTATTATGAGCAAACAACTCCGATTTATGATTATTCATTAACGCAGTGTGGCTAATTTGTTTAGAAATACCCATTTCAATGTAATATTTAAATCTCTAAATGATCACGTTTGTAGTCAGATTTACTTCCAATTGAACCTACTTATAAAGCTTCAAATTAAGATTTACAGAAGTTAAATTTCGCTGTTCAGTTTTGTTCCCTATTTCGATTATCTTCAACGCGGAGAAGACAATCTACTTTGATAATCTTTGTCATCATTTTTTCACTCTAATTTAATTGAACTACGTGAATATTTGAATGTACTGAAGCCACTGATATTTTGTTTGTCATTCTCAATTCTCAGGGCAACAGTTATCACCGACCAATTCACTTAAGAGAAGGTGGTGACGCACAGACAAGAAGTTCTCGTTTTGCGATTCAAAATTAGCATATCATATTTCTGCGAAATCTCAAGACGTAGAAAGACAATTTTAAAGACAATTAGATTCTCAGTCGTTCTTTGGAACAAGACAAAAAACGGGACAACAAAGTGACATTTTTAAGGATCTGCAGAGATGATTTCGTAGTTCTTCGTAGTTCTAGGGAATGCTACATGCTATAAGAGCTTAAAGAGTTGTCCCATTCAAACATCTTACATTACGGTGGTTTTAATTAATAACCCGTTCTTGAATATTTCCTTCTAGGAATTAACGATTCGCCTCTGCGTGTCGTTCCATTCCTTGCCAAATGATCTACAATTTAAGAACTACAAGTGAAGCAGCAAAGCAAACTATTTTTATGATTGAAAAAAGTAAGACTGATCCTAGTTTTATTATTATAATATTTGTAGTTCGTTTGATTAATGATGGCTACATGGCATGTATTCACACCTGTCACCTGTTGGTGTATCATCGTTGCACGTATATATCAAAAATTTGAGCCATATTAGCTTGAGTTCCATCTGTCTTCCTGTGTAAAACGAATGCCTAAACATCAAATAGGCTACAACGTCTGTAGTATGGAACCAAACTATATATTTAGGAATTAAAAGGAAGCTTATTTTTAACCATCTATATACGAGTGGTTATAATCATATATACACTGTATTGACTGTATGACATATCTAATGTTACAACATGCGTATTATTAGAAACGAAAGAAAAGTAAGAGGGTTAGGAAGAATTTAACACGCCTGACAAACCACAAAATGTTCAACAATTGTTTTTCCTTTCCTCCTTTTCAAACCGCTCTGTAAAATTATCATCCTTATATGATTTCCATTATCTCTTCTTTTCTCCATTGCTCACCATTTTGTAGATGGATCAGAAGGAGTAGCTCGTCAGGTATAATTATATATAGTTGTGTTGGCCCAAAGACATGCTCATAGGACTGATAGGACTCCGGGTGTCATAAGTTATAAGCACTATAGATATGTTCAATGTCGTGCCAAGTACTGCACAATTATGTCTTTGAGGAAGCCTGTATAAAAGTTGTACTAAAACTATCAAAAGAGGCAAAGCGAGTAACATACAGAACACAAAACTAGTAGCATGAGTAATGTGGGCAAATGGTCCAGACAGAGTCAAATGTTCTTCAAGCAAATTTGAATCCTTGAGATAGCTATGACTTACATCGAAAACTACTTCTTCAATGAAACAGATCAACCAAACTTAGTCAAAAAATAAATCTTTAAAGCTTGTTTCAGAAAACAAACCTTGAGAAAGATAAAAAAAGTTGTGATGGATCAATAATTTTCGAGTTTCAGTATCTAATTTTTTCATTCCTGCAGAGAAGAACAACAACTCCCACGCCGACCACCGGAACCGAAGTTTACGTCAAATAGTACAAAAAAGGTGTGCATGGATTTATAAATAAAAAGTTTACACACATAGTCGCATAGAAGGAGGATTAAAACTTTAAAACCCTGACAGTTTTGATTTCATGGATTCAAAAAAGCTTGTTATTGTATGCAACAACGAGTTCTGGGAACAACTTGTCAAATAAAACTTACGATAAGTAAACAGGAACTCAAAAACCATTGACATGTTTTAAAGATTCGTGGAAGGCCTAACAATAAGTTTGGAATCAGAAACCAGGTTAGATAGCCAGGCCATTTTTAATGCACCAACATGAGTGATCACACCATGATAACATGATAATGATAAGTATGAATACAAGTAGTTTTGCACATGCATTAAGTGAACTAATCGACTGAAAACAATGCAGAAAAATAACACAACTCTTTGCTTTAAAAATCATTGATTTATTGATTCATAAAAAGGATATATACGTTTTTATTCATTCACATAATAAGAAATATGAATATGAGACTATTAAAATCGAATTGGTTTATAGGTAACCCTACTTAATACATACATAGGGCATTATCTCATGCAATTAAAGCCTATGAGTACTATTTTGACAATATATAGTGTCACCTTACACATTCTCTAACTAAGGCTGAAGGTGTCTTTTTAAACATTACAAGTGACAAATGAGAATTTCTCTGAAGTTCACGTAACCATAACCAAAAAGTCAGATTAGAAGGAAGAGATCGGCCTTCATGAATGAGTTAAGACGGCCTTAACGTTTCAACTAAACAACTCAAAAATTCAGGGATACTTTAATAACATTGTTGAAAAGGATGCATTTCAACACGCTATTTACATTCTCATTGCGTTTTTTCATGGATCCCAAATTCTTGTAAAGCACAAGGCAATAAGATGTGACAAGTAATGAAATGAATAATCAAAAGTTATTGTAGGTTTTATGGTTGACGGTAATGTGGTAGTCGTGCAATTCAAAAAATATTAAATGACATTTATACGGCCAATCATTATTAATTATTACTATTTATTACACAACAAATAATGGAATTTGTATTTTCTCATAGACTAAATATAAACCTGACCTGGACTTTTTCTGATTACAATACAACAGTTTACAGTTACATAAATACGTATGTATATCATAGGTAAATAATATCCATTCTGTTTGTGCTATCACTTCGTGATTTATTGAGCTCTCTATAAAAACTAATTAGTATTAAAATTCTATGGATGACAAAGTAACACGCGACTTTCAATGAAGAACCTCTTATGTGGAGTGTCACAAATGAATGGGTCACATATATTTGCGGCTGGGGAAAACTCTAGTTCATGTCGGAATTTGCGAAGACAATAAGATCTGTCCAAATTTTATCGTGAAATACATTTCCATTTCCAATCTTGAAAGCAAATATAGCTTTCAAGTCTTTTGTCACCGTGAAAATTTCAAATACTCGTATAGAATTGTAACATGTTTGTAGTGAAATTGGTTTCTCCGAACTTGTTCTAAAATTTAGAATAATAAATGTGACCTACTATTATATCAAATCGAATTGCGGCTGGTGTGAATAACAAGCCCATATGTCCAGGCTAATTCAGGCATATGTTCTCAATATCTCAATTGCATAAATGTAAATCTCCTGGTCGAATTAAAATCCTTTTTAATTGTATAAAACATATGCTAAACACAATTTATCTGCTAAAGCTTTAAAACATTTAAAAATTATTTTGTATACACTGAAGAACCTTTGTTTCTGGAGAGCCGTATACTCGGATGTTTCTTATCATAATATACGTCTATATACTACTGTAATGTGTCTCTAACTTATAGTTTAAAATATTTTGATTGACTTACTAGGAAGGCACAAAACAAGGCAAACATTTAGTGGCTACATTTACGTGCAGTAAATTTCCAATAGCTGAGTTACTTCCGTACATTACAAACTCCAATCAAACAAAATACTTCTACGAGGCTCTTGACCAATTTGAATTTCTTTCTACGTCGCAAGTTAAAAATGTACCCCATTTAGACTGAAATTTGCCCTATAAAATGTATTTACTGTACGGTATATATGTGCTTTCCTTAAAGAATTTGAAAACATACAGGGTTTACTATTAATTGTTTTAGTACCATCCATAAAAGTGATGCTGATGTCTCGGTGGTCCCATAAGTGCTGCAGTGGAAGAATACGGACTTGGAGACAATCCAGATGAAGGCAGATTTGCTCTTCCACCAATCGTTCCCCACGCTTCATCTTGAATACCACTTTGGCCTGGTGATCCATTGTAGGTAACAAATCCTCCTGATGATGGCGATAAGTTTCCCATCTAAACGAGGAAAGTATAAAACATTTTGGTATATAATAGACTGCAAGTTCCAGTCACAAAGATGTAACGCCTTCAGATAGAGTTAAGATTATTAACAAGAATCACATTCAATCTAACTCGCCGTCATGTTATCGAAGTAACTCTGTGTGCCTTTGGGTTACCTGTTGGGAAATCAGAGTAGAGGATGACGCGTAAGATGAACTCATGAGCGAGTTGCCTAATGAAGTTGCATAAGAAGAAGAGTTTGTCGCTGTGGTAGTTGGTGAAGACAAGGATCCTGTTGACACTGACCCGTTGCTACCCGAGGACAAACTGCCCAACGATGACGAAGATGATCCGCTGTTCGAACCGTTGAACAGGGATCCTCCATCACTTCCAGTAGCTGTGAAATCATAAGGGCAAAGGGATTAATAATTTCATTTCAAGGAGTAATTTGTAGTGTTACAATAAATATTTGTAATTATTTCTGATCTGATGAATATATTTTTTTATTTTCGCAAGGTATTCTGTTGAAACTTTCCAAAAGTGCTTAGTTATGCTGTGTATTGTTACTCTCAACTTTCATTTATCCTTTGATCTTCTAGTTTGATAGAAGAATGCTTTGTCACCCAACAACGGGATTTCCAATCAGTTTAACTTCGCTCAGGCGTAAAAACCATGAGAGATCTGGGCAAACTTTTAGCAATTCTGAAAGGTTTCCATCAAGGCTGAGTCTACCTTGTGAGCATACATGATGTTCAACATTTTGTATAAAAATATGTTATTTTTGAGTCGATATGTCATGCAGGTTAGCTCTTAAAAGTTGCAATAATAGTGACACTTAGGGAATTTGCTTTGTGGAAATTCCCAAAATCGACTACCTCTTACCTAAATTGATATTGAATTTGAGTGACTTGGTGGTGATACATTAACCAGAAGAAGAGAAATAAGATAAGTTAGAAGGTAAAATTGCAGTTTATGGATCTTCATGTTTTAGAAATCAATTTTTAACAGGTGCATTTAGATTATTGCGACACATATTTTTACCATCTACTTTCTTGTTGCATACTACTCTGAATGATATTTTGCACATACCGACGGTTCAGAGTAAAATCCTTTATGCGAAGGTAAATGAAAGCTTAAAAGCTCTAGGTATGATCAACAGTAAATTGTACCTCCAATATCATAGAAAATGAATAGAATTGACCAATGTTGATTCTTTGAATTTAATTTTATAAAATGCAAAATCAACAGACGACTGCACATTCACAATAGCAACTCAAAAATAATGGAAACTCATTCATAACACAAGATTGTTCACAGTAATCATCATGTCCTATTTAGCGAACAACACGGTACAATAACTACATTTCATCGATAGAAGTTTTAGAATGGGCAGTACACTATCACTTATATTATTTAAGTGTCTTTAACTCCAAACTTCAATGTCAGAAGAAAGCACACTCTTTGATTCAACCTCAACTCCTATGTTTGCATTTGTAAATGAACAATGCGAGTTACTTAGCCGGAAAACATGAGTCTGTCTTGAGAGCCGTGTGACAATGGAATAAATTTTTTATTTGTACCAGCCAATAAGACCAATTCAAAGCGATTCTAATAGAATGATATAGTCCTCGCAGAGTTCTCACTGACTCTTCTCAGACAATTTGAGATTCACAATTCCAATCTACTAAAGCAAAGTTTATGTTTGTAGTGACCTGAACAACAAAAAAATTATTGTAAGCACTGAAACTATTTAGAATCGAAACACAAACTATCAATGCTTTCAAATTTTAAACACAACAAAAACTTCATACTCGATTTGTGTGCAATGTGACGTTTACAAGCATACACGGTTTTATGACTGTAATCTTCGTAAGTAAGAATAAAAGTGCATTTGAGAAAACCAGATCCAAAAACCGAGATAATTACATTTGCATTAGATTCGATCCATTTAGAATTACTTTATATATGGAAAGAATTGAAATTGGTCGTGCTCTTTTTCTTTAAATGAATTCATCTGAATATCTCCATTGTGTTTAACTACCTGATGCACCTGGACTACTGAACATACATATCTAACTTAACTATAACTGCGGGGTTCTACGATGCACTACTATGATGAAAATCTATTACAAAAATACTCGTTGACTATAAACCATATTTTGTGTTACTTTCTATGTTTATATGGTACTTGTGTATGCATGCTACACATAACGAAGATTTTGACAGCATAGTACTCTGATTCACAACATTTATTGCAATGAAACATACGATAAGTTTCCAGGTAATTAATATGTAGGCTGCTTGAGAGAAAAAAGTAAAAGTATTTTATACCAACCGTGTTGTGCAGATGGAGCAAAGTGAGAATCAGACAGACTTTGATGAGACAAATAAGACGATGAAGATGATGTTGAAGGGTAGACAGGAAGGCCCATTCCAACGCTGACCCCAACTCCAACATTTCCGTAGTTGCTTCCTCCACTAGACATTTGCTTTCTTAGTCTTGCTCTTCTATTGCTGAACCATACCTAACCAAATGGTGTACACATTGAATTGACTGCTGACTCTACATAACATCGCTTGTCAGCGACTTAGAATATCATAACCCATAGATTCACGTCCTAATTCTTTAATTCATTTAACATTTTGAATAGATTCGATAATATGAATATCTAAATACCTGAATTCGAGCTTCAGTAAGCTTAGTCCTTTGGGCTAATTCTTCCCTTGTATAAATATCCGGATATTGGGTTCTCTCAAACGCTTTCTCGAGTTCGTCAAGTTGGTGGGCTGTGAATGTTGTGCGGCTTCGTCTTTGCTTTCTTTTCAGAGGAATTCCTGGCTCGGACTCGCAATCTGATCCATCGCTATTTCCCTTATCGCCTGTAAAATTAAATGAAAGAATCAAGAATCATATCAGTCACATACTATTCTTCGCCAGAACCGCAACTACCACTACAGTGGGTAATGCATAGTGGCCAGTAAGAAATACCGTATAGCCTTTTGATGTTATGAAGAAAATGTTATTTGATACATTAGTATTGTTTACACAAAAGATGAGATCTACATGCATGTCAATTATGATTTTAAGTAAGCACAGACCGACATGATCGGCGAGTATCATCTATGAATTATTCATCTAAGATGCAGAATAGGAAAAGAACCTTCAGGCTGAAGTAAAACCAGGCGTTTGGTTTGGTGCATGCCAACAAATCTCATTAATTTCAATCAAAGTTTGTTTCGGTAATGTTGATTCAATCTATAAATTCATACTGAATCTAATTTATCAACAGATAATTTGCTACTGATATTAAATCAAGCTACGATGCAAGATCACATCTATTGGTTTCATCGTTTCAATATCAAATCATTCAGCAACTCTCAAACTTTTCATAAGGTACATGTCAAACCCTTACACGTTTGTCCATCGGTGCAATAATAATACTCTAACAGAACGGCCAATGTTAGCATGACATGAAGTTTGGTTTTAGAAATCAGATTTAGATTACTGCAATGGGATCAACGTATATGCATCAATATATTCTATAAGCATGGTCTGCAGAGTTTTGTCAATGCACTTGGCAAATATTGCAGCTGCTTTTTTGCGTATGAAAAAAAAACACATGGAAATGGGAGCCACGGGTTCGATTACAATATCAATGCGAAAGCTATCGCGATATCATTTTTAAAAGAGAAGTATTCCAGATTAAAGGTATAGTATTTATGATGATTGTTACGTAAGATTCAAAGGCTGAAAGCATGAATCTTCAAGAAAAGGAAACAGAAATATTATTTGACAGTATATCCCACAATCCCTTCAGCTTCATAAAGTTCATGAGAATCACTAAAGTTGAAACAAGACAAATGTTCATCTCTCGCGAGTCCATCATTGAGAACACAGCCGACGCCAC
>Ga0194135_10000512_pt1 | contig 23002 bp, 10 predicted proteins | sample LitLau_LLRF_2013_FD_134024 | JGI IMG/M metagenome (GOLD analysis project Ga0194135, IMG submission 134024) | Freshwater sediment microbial communities in response to fracking from North America - Little Laurel Run_MetaG_LLRF_2013 (version 2) | ecosystem: Environmental > Aquatic > Freshwater >...
AGCTGCTATCACATCTCTCAAACTAAAACAAATCATGGCAGGAGGAGGAGATCAAGTCAGTAAAATTGAGTGTGTGTAGCCAGCTAGATACAATGCAATGTGACACGATATGTATGCCACATACAGTGTATATGTGATCTATATGTGCTTTAAATTAGCAAGTGCGAAAGGAGTAACTTGAGCTTATTCTTTGAGACTTTTACTTAAGAGTATATGTATACAATGTATAGTTCTGCTGGTGGTCGTCGTTCAAGTAATCTCAGGCGGACTATATAATATAATAATGCTTTATGTGATCCCAAAGAGAATATTATGATGATCGATTAAAAGTCTTCATGCTAGGCAGACAGCATTTTAAAAGCATTTGAACGAGACGGACTTATGCACACACACACAGTAATATCATTGTGTCACGATCAAGAATTAAACTGTAGGTTGGTGGTAAGTGTGTATTATGTAGTAACGGTCCTTGTCTCGAGAAAAAGGAGTACACAGGACCGAGAGAGATGGCTGAGACTGAAGTTGACAAGTAACAACTTGGCGTTATTGTGTTCACATGATGAATTATGTTAACCTAAACTCAGAAACTATGAAGAGGAAAGACGAGAAAAGAAGTGTGAATTACTCGTAAAAAATATTCGTACCTTCACTTTACACTGGGGTGGAACGATCGAGAATCCACTGTCAATTCCGAATAAAGGTGCTCTCCTTAGTTTCGATGCCATTTGGAATGAAATCGTTGGAGCAGGTTGATGAAGCACTCACAGTCGATAAGTATAATATTATAGTGTCGATGCGTGGGTTCCGATTTCAAGAGTTACACACAAGGCGATGATATAACAATATATTTCTGATCTGATAGCGTAGCCTTTGTTAGTCATGTAGCAGCGTCCCTTCGACGTGAAAGAATGAAATGTAATAATTCCAAGTAATGCGAATAAACAAGTTGCTACCTACACACACACAGATAGAACGTAATCAAGTATGTTATTTGTAGTAGATAAGCTCACTTATCATAAAAGCCTTTTTATAAGCGGTTGTGAGGGTTGTAAAAGTGAATGAATATTTTAGGAATGTGCTAATCAAAAAACGAGATAAATATTTCGGTGCCAATTGACAATAAAATCGTGGTACAGGCTTATATGAAATGACGAACGATATTATTTGTGCAAAGTGTAAATATTGTATTGACTGACCCAAAGTTGACAACAATCAGATTACAAGGGAGTAATGAATTTGTGTTGTAAGTGGATGTTGACAGAAGAGTTCCTAGCTAAGAATGAGCCGATTCTGTTGGTTAGGACACTTCGAAGAGCTCAACTGTAAAATCACCTCAAGAATAAAAGAAGTCTAGCTTAGTGTGAAGATTTCTTGAGAAGAGTCCCCGTCGGGGATCCACTGTCTATGATGCTTTTGCATACATAATCCCGTTCTTGACGAACCCAAAGTTACCACAAGAAATTCGCACACTGTCTCTAACCTATCCTTGTGTATCAATAACAGCAGCAGCAAGTAAGTGAGTTGTAAAGACAGAAGTAGTAATAGTAGTAGTAGTAAAATAAATGTGATCAACACAAACTAACACTACGGACACTGTGAGAAACCCTATTGAAATATCTTTAAAGTCTATGGAGTACTCTCCATTATGCCAATATGCATTGATGTAAATACAAATACATGCCTTGTAATTCAAAATAAAAAGGTTTTGTTCGCATAAAATGTGATTTTGTTGTATCGCTTTGTGAGATAGCTTGTAATAGTCATTTTTACGGCATCCATTTGCGTAAAAATAGGGAAGAGAAAGCGGCAGTGTGTTTGTAACAATGTAACTTAAATATACATAGAATAATAGTTGGCGAGTGATTCATCGGAATTCATTGTGGACCCAACCCATTTAATGATATCCCACAGTCTCACTTATATAGTAAGTCTCAAGCATTTTTTCGCATACGGATTTACTGTTTGTGTAAAGAGTAAAAATGCACAAACTAATAAGCAACTAAGTTATTATACACTGTAGCAGTAGTAGTAGAAGTGACGGTGAGTTGGTATTAAAACGTAACTAGCCAAACTACTAATTGAAAGAGGGATCATCCGGATTAGCTTATGGAGTTAGTTAGTACTTATGGCTTTGTTTAATGCAAAAGAAGATCCATCTCTGTATAAATTTTATTCGTATGTAATACTTAAATGGCCTTTCACGAGAGACATGTAAAAATTATGCGTGTGTGCAGTAGTGAGTATTTTAATCTGGATATCTTTAATCATTTTTTCGCAAACGCCTTTCCGTTGCTTTTGAGATGATCATCAGATAATAATAATAAATACCCCAGCCCTTCGCAGTTTTGGTAGGTACAGCCTAGTACCGCAGCAGATTCTACTCAATAAATCCAACCGTATACCACACATTGTGCTGTATCATAATTTTTGCGTATTTTTGGCAGTGCGTGAAACCAGGATGATGCTATTATCATTCTGGTGCGAGGTTGTATCAACCTTAAACACCTCGTTTTACGTTGACTCACTCTGGCTTCCTTCTTGTTTTAAATGAGACTTATGAGGCATTAGAAGAAGGAGAGGAATAATAATAACAGTGTTTCCCATTCCTGTATATTCAAATAACTAACTACCTCCAGATAAAATAATAAAACATTCTGCTAGTTGTATTTTAATTCAACTTTTATGGTATTTAATAAAACCCTGCCTTTTTCAGCTTAACTATTAGAGAAGGCATTGTATTCAATCTGCTTTGCTCAATAAGTAATCCACACACGCTCTCATCTCCCTCCGTGCAAATTTATGAAACAAAGCATTAATTGCTTTTTTATCTTCCTATTTGCATGCACATCTTATGTTGATATTGGTCAGAAGGGTAAACAGCCAAACACCCATCCGCAAGGCAAGACAATATGATAAACCTCTTTTCTGTTTTTTACTTTTGGGGAGAACCATTTAAACGTCTGTTGTCTGCCCGTTTATTTAAACGAAGAAGTATAGATGAAGCGCAGATACCGTTCGTTTCTTAAGTCATATAGTCATCGCTCAGCCTTCCTCATCATCATCTTCACCCATTACAGGCACAACCTGCACTGCAACAATAAAAGACATGATTTATGGCAGAGAATGAATGACTGTGAAACAAAAGGTTGCATTAGACACAAAAGAATCAAGTTGTCTTCTTTAAAAAGCGACGAGCAAAGTTATGATGAGCTGGACAACAAAAAGTCTCATTTCGATCAGTGATCATCTTGCACAACGGAATTTATATACGAATCCAATCTGTTTCCCTTGTGCATTTCGTCTGACGACTGGTCTGTCTTTTTGTTATCATTTGCAAATTACTTTGACAGACAGCACAATACTGTGTAGGAGCATCAGAAGAAGGACAAGATCAAATAACAATTTACGAGAGAAAGACGGACGTGTCTCATTTTTCTTGGTGGCAGTCTGGTGGTCTTGTCAGATTGAATTTCTCTACGAGAAAAATATCATCTTTTTGTGTCATTATAACCGTCTAAAAGCCCGTTTCAATAAGTTTTTCATTCCACTTCGCCTAATGCTTTATGTGTTTCTATCTGACATTTGACTTTCAGCATAAATGAGTTTTACTCTTTGTAATTCATCCACTCGAAAGAAGAGATCATTAGTCCATTAGTCCCGTCGTCGTAATAAATGAAAGATTTAATGGGAAAGTATTCAATTTGTTTGTAGTGGAGTTTTACATGAGATTAGTGGACTTTTGGGTCAGTTGGGCCACAGCTAATCACATCACTCATCATCATACCCCATGTGGGATGCTGCAGAGATGCAATAATATACACAGAAGAAAGTTCATGCTTACACACATTTTGCAAATTGTGATACATTTATACCATTAATGATACTCATCTTGGCTTGGCATAAACTTGACATTCTCGACATTGACATTATACACAGACATTCCGTCTCGTCATTCTATTTCTCTATTAATGCCGAAAGGATTTTTAATTGATGATTTCTCTCTGATCTCTGTGAGACTGACCTTTTACAAAACAAAGTGGTTGAGCCCACCACCCGAAGATTATGATGACGAATGACTACATTCTCAATGGGACTTCATCTGATATGAGAAAGAAGCATACGGAAACCACGTAGATTAATTTATTCATCATCAGCTTCTTAATCTCCATTTCATCTTTATCATTTATTACGACTAATATGGTTACACACTAAAATGCTGACTCACTTGCGAGAAGTAAAATGACAATGATGTGTTCTCGAGAGAACTCGATCATAAAAACTATATATACTGAATACAGCTAGGTGTTTTATCTGCAAGAAAAATGTTATCGAAAAGTAATCTCGGAGCAAAGCCATTCATGGTCATCTAGCATTTTCTGTGTGAAGAAGATATTGCATATGATGATAATATTGAGCAATTCAAAGTGTGTGCACTAAAAAAGCAAGGAACTGGTCGATCACGAAGCAAGGCCTTTTAGCTTCCTTCGTGAGCTTCGTCTTAATAAAATCACAAAACGGTGCACGTACTATACTTTAAACTCAGGTTGATGAATAAAACCTTTTTTCTTGTGAAATCTACAGATTCTCGGAGATGCAGCCGGTGGCAATTCGAATGTAAATCTTCCGGAGAGTGTATTGCGATTTACAATGCATGCGATGGGATTCCAAATTGTGAAGATGGATCTGACGAAAGTCCCGAATTACATTGTCCTTCCGGTATGCAAAAAATCGTAGAGGAGCAATGAAAGCTTTTAACCTGCATTGCTGAATGTTTTGCGTATTGGATGGCTTGTATTATTGCACGCTTCACAGGTACAAACAGCAGTTCAATGTCTTGGTGAATTATTTCGCAAAAAGTGCCAATTCGCTTCACTAACTTTCCACTGTGAGACCAATTATACATGACAATGGTGATTAGCTGAATGGAACTAGCTTTACACACCAGAAACCAAACCAACTGCAGTTAGAAAAAGTTTTCAGGCTGTAAGGGGAATGAAATGATGTGTAATATATTCGCATCGTTAAGCATCAGAAGAGTCTTCACTTGTGTTTCGATTTATTCAGATGGAAGTGAATATGTATTTGCAAATACCGTTTCTCAGTCAGATATTGTGAATAAGCTAATAATACTAAAAGGACTTCAATGAAGTAAGGCTAAATGAAGTTTATTGTACAGCTACGCAAAGTTTAATTGAGGTTCGTGTATCACACGAAAGTCCATTTTTGGCTTAATTTTGTCATGCTCCCTTATTTTCTCAGGTTGTTGTCTTTTTGCTATTATTGACACAAAACCAATGTCAGCAAGTACGCGTATTTCTTTTAAGGGTGAGGACAACTATGCAAACCGGATGGATGGCAGAGTGTCATTCACTGTCAGTCACCAGCAGTATAACTTGCAATAGGCGTGTCGTAAAAATATACAACTTACGAAGAGACTAAAAACTAAATCCGTAACAAAGATGAGCTACATGGGTTAATTGAAATGAGACGAAACCATCACGCCCTCATATTCACACTCGAGGGTGATCTTCACGCTAGCTAATTTAAACTTCATCCTTCAAATGGGAGGTTTAAACGGGATTACCAGCAATCCTAAAAATAAGCCTGGCTCCGAGATGTCTTGATGATCCTTCGTTGAAATGTCGCAACTTGTTGACTACTTGAGGACTCTCAGAAACAAAAGAAATCTGTGGATTTAACTTTACCTGCGTGTTTCGTGAGAAATTTCCTGCATCGGTGGTGCCGAAAAAGTTTTTGCACATTGTCGATTGACTCGCGATTGTCATATTATGTCTGTATGCATTACACGCTATGATGCATTGAGGCAGAAGATATTGTCGCAATAAAGCTCTGGTCATGCATATCCCCACACTTAGTTCTTCGTAGCTTATTATTATACCCTGCTTGTGTAGACCAAGTCTGTTTACTTAATTAGAGCATGACGTGATGAGGACGACAGAATGAATAAATTCGATCCTCGTGCGACTTGACACCAATGTAAACTCGCAAATAAGCTAGAACGATGGGTCCTATATAATCCAACTAACTCACTAAACCAAAACCAATATGATCTTCGTTATCAAAATCGTTGTAATAGAGAATAAGAGGGAGATACATTAAAGTAATCCACGAAGCTTTTAAGCTTAAAATTTGCTTTGCGCTTGGTTTCTAATGAACTGCCTGAGGTCTGCACACAGCTTGTTGAACATACTGCGTTTTCTTTGCATGTTTCAATTTGTCAATGTCTTGCGGTGCTATGTCTAATTGAGACCGCCTTAATGAGTTTGCAAAAGCTAGCTAAAATGGGAACAAAACTGCGTGCTTTAGAAAGTCTTCAGTGTAAGAAAAAGATCAAGAAAGTTATTTATGATAATTTTAGTTATTGGAGCAAATCCTATTTCGCAAACCCAGTGGAAATCACAGTCCCCTCCTAATCAGCAACAGCACCAACAGCCCGTAAATTCGGGAGCAGCAGAAAAGGCATCTGAACCTGTGTCAGGAGGGAATCCTCATCAAGTTGCTAACTCTCCAGTTTTTCAAAGTCAGCAAGGGCTTCAGCAAATCTATCCTGTGGGAAATGAAGCTCCTTTGTCACAAAAGAATGAACACATTTTCAATCACAAGAATGCAGGCATTATGGATCCAGGCTATGGAAATCAACTGCAGCAACAAAAACAGCATGACGCTGCGAACAAGTAATGCCCTATGATAGAAGGATGGATAAAAGAATAAGTAAATCCACTGATGCACATTATTTCCTTCTTTACTATTAGTCCATATTGGAAACAACAGCCGTATGATTATGGAGGAGAGCAGCTTCCTAGTGGAAACTTAAATGTATTTGGCCCAGGGACGAATTATGGTGGGCAGCAACATCCGTCTCGGGCTTATGGTGCTTATCCCAAACTACAAATACAGCAAGCTTCAAGATTGCTGGAAGTCTAATTTTTAAAAACCGCTTTGTTCTTATACTTTGCAGAAAACTCTGGAGCTGCAAGCTCTCCAAACTTCCAATCAGGAGGGTCGAATTTCCAGTACCAAAATAATGGACTCTCATACCAGCCAGGTCAACCGTTCCAGCCTCCACAGAGAGGACAATACGTTCCGATTAACAATAATCCCGGTCAAGGTCAAAGCCAACAGACTTTTCTCCCAGGAGGATCTGAGATCAGCCAGCAATCGAACCCACAATCAGTTGGTGGTGGTCACATGAAAGACCCAACGACAAACTCAGTCCTTCCTCCGAAGACGAGCAATCAAGGGGGTCTTCCATCCCCTGCGGCTGTCCCAAATGAGAATCAACCAGCGTCTGCTTCCGGAGCTGTTGCTGCATCATCGTCAACTTCTGCTCCCAGCCTTGAGAAAGAATCAGAAGTAAAGGCTACGATTCCAGTGAAAGACAAGCCTTCAGGGAAAGTAGACCCTGAAACCAAAATGGAAGATGAGATTCTGGCGAGAATCAAGAGTCAGCCTTTTAGTAGTCAAAGCGTAGATGTTCAAATGGGTAAAGTCGAATTGTTATCATTGAATTTTTGGATGATATACGAGCATGATATCTTTTCAGAGGAGATGAGTCCACATGGAGCTGGTCCTGGAGCCTTCATACTTCTCATTATTGGAGTGGCTATGAGTATCGTGATGGCTATTGTGATAGGTTGCCGTCTCCGAAGAATTAGCTTGGGCCATGGAAGAAGACGCCGAAAAAATAGACTGGATTCAGACTACCTTGTGGATGGAATGTATCTGTAGGTGGATCGCTGCAAAATCCAGTTTCACGCCTACCTTATACGCGACTATGACGATCTTGTCTTGATAGTTATTAATATCGACTGTGGTAGAAGTAGAAGTGGTGTAGATCGAGTAGAAGTAGTGAAAACGTCTACTAAAGAATTAAACTAGGAAAAGTTTACTCTCTCGTGTTTTCATTCTATTTGTATTTATTTGTAATTCAAAAATCTGAATTAAAACTCTTCAATGAGTAGTTCACAATTACATAATAAGTACGTGTGGTACACATTATTTGCAATCTTAAGTTACATATGTTTGGAACAAGCGGAGCTGTCATTTTCAGGTGATTTACGACGTAGTATAAATTGATCAGTCAAGGTTCAGGATTCCATAAAGTCTGCAGGATAAACCTCATGTGATTCACAAGATTCATTCTTTTGCATTATTACTTCTGTCAAAACTCCTTAGAGTTCCTGAGCACCACTAAAACAAAATCAACAAGTGAATTTTCAAATACAGTTGAATTGCTGTTTGCAGTCGAAAAATCCTGACCAAAGAGGATACAAGGTGAATTTATTCTGTCTTTTTCAGCTTAGCAAAGAGAAGCAAAGCCTTCGATAGATTGATTTTCCTTTCCTCATTTGGTCTATAAAATACAATATTATTTTAATAAATGGTTCTACGAAACATTCTACAGTTTAGTTGCGTTTTGCGTTCAATTAAATAGCCTACTTAGATTTTTCGTTTTTTTATTTCAAGTTATTTAGGTAATGTTATAAATTCAATAACCATTGAAAATATCTCTAATTATTTGGATTCTAAGGTTTGTTAGTCAGTTTCATGAAGTTCTCTGGAATCAGTCAATCAGTGGTTGCAAAAACGAACATCCTAGTGTCTTTAAAAGTACAACAAATAAAATGAGCGCATAAAAATACATACTAGACACACACAAGTTAACCAGTAAAGATAATTAAGTCGAATGTGTCATAAGATTCCGCACCTCGTGGGCCACTGGTGATCCTTGTCAGTAAGGGGGACATAAATCACACCCATCAAGGTTTTCCTTGTAATTTCTCCGCTTTCAGACTTGTCGATCTGAAAGGCAGTTTACATTTTTCAAATGGTTTAAATAAAACCAAGCTCCGTAAATATTTCTAATCAGTTTCACCTGCTCAAGATTCTGATTTCCTCCTTCAGGCCCAACAGGCACAACTAGTCTTCCTCCGGGTTTCAGTTGCTCAATTAACTGGAAGAGAGATAACGTGATTGCATAAAGTAAAATATGCTATAAAACAAAAACTTTATCGGACATCATGAAAGTACTTACTGCATCAGGAATCGTCGCTGCTGCAGCTCCAACATGAATTGCGTCGTAAGGCCCTCCATCTGGATATCCTTTTCTTCCATCTCCAACTGAATTAAAATCCCAGAAAAAAATGTTGCATGAAATTGTTAGCACTAACACGCCAGTCCGTGAAATAAAACTGAAATGGTAGTCTACCGATCAATTTCAGTCTTCCTGAAGAGAGTAATTCCGGGTGATCTTTCTGCACATTGTCAATTGACATCTGCACAAGCTCTGGGATATGATCGATTCCAACTACTCTTCCAGTTTCTCCGACCTTACCGTAGCAAGAGGATTTGTAATTATTTATAACGTATCACAAACTAACAATGCATTTACAAATATTTATCAATACCATTAACGCCATGCAAGCTGACAAGTACCCAGAGCCGGAACCAACGTCAAGTGCCTTACTTCCTTCTTCCATGTGACCTGCTAGAGTTTCTAGGGCGTACGCATGCTGGAAAATGAATTCAAATCAAATGTTGCAATCATTTTATCCCAATTAATTTTGAATTGTTCTCTATCCGTAATTACCATGTGAGGTGCGCTTATAGTTACTCCATATCCAATCCCTTGCGGAGCATCTGAATATGCATTATTGCGACTGTAATGTCCGCGGTCGACTTGTTTCATCACTTTCTCCACTCGAGAACTCGTGATCACTCCATTTCCTAATCAAATAGAAAATCAGAATAATTATAACCTGCTCGGCATGATTTATTTATTTCCAAATGGAAGGTGCAACAATTAAAACTGATTAATCAAGTTACGTTTGAGGTTCGACACCAACTCGTCATTCGTCGACCCATGAGATCTCCAAGCCATCGTTGAGGAAGTGAAAAAACTCCGGTACGCGAAAATACTCCAGATAAGTACCTTGTTACGGTGGTGTAACACTGACATGGAACACGAAACAGATTTTTTATATATTTAAAAGTTCAATACAAGATTGTCAAATGTCAACTATGCGCAATTAATATTTCTCATCGACCTCTCTCTCAACTAAAACACAACGCACTGTTGAATCTTAAAACGCTTTTAGTATTCAATTATTTGCAATGTGCTATTTAAATATATTGAAGGAAGTAGATCTACTTAATTTCAGTTTTCTTAATCTGTGAACTATTATTAGAATGCGTAGTCATTACTTTTCATGAATCCGGGTAGATTCCAAGTAACTTCACTAACTTCCAAAACTGTTTCAATAACTAGAACCACCGTCGACGATTCCCCAGACTCAACTTTACTATTGAGAATACTCAAACAATGGTTTACTAACTTAACTAACTACACAGTCTGTTTTACATGAAAAAGTCAGGGTCTGCAAATATCTTACCGAGTAACAACAAAGCGAAATTTATTGAAGGCCAAGTTCGACTTTGTGTGCGTTATGTACTTGTACTATTAGTAGTTGTAAAGTTGAATGTGTTGCATATGAAGAACCTGCGTCAAAATAGTTTGAAACTCGCTGAAAGGGCAAGGCGGAGTTAGAGGCTCCGTACTAGTCCGTACAGTGACCACCACCGCCGGAGATCAGTCCGAAAGCAATAGAAAAGATGTCAGTTTTGCTGCATTCCCATCATAGACTGCACAACCAACACTTTATTTCCCAACCAACAACTCTCGACACTGTTGTTGCCTTCATCTTCCTCCGCTACTTCTTCATTATTGCACGTATCCTCTTCTTCTTTTGCAGCTTCTTCTGCATCTCCCTGTAATTTCAGAAATCAGACTGGTTTTTGCAATCATCCGGGAGGAGAAGAGATTCAGATGATGATAGTGCGAAATCATATACACTCAATATATGGAGGCAATTACGGAGGAGCCATCATGTCACTTCTGAACTTTGATGATGATGAGTCAGTTGCAATTTGCCCCAGAAGCTTAATCAATTGCGTAGAGTGTGAGCTCATAGTGTTGAGCCTCTATTGTTCATTGTTGTTGGAAAGGTTTTCAATAAGCCTCACTTTCGAAGGAAACCGAGAAGGAGTGTAGGAGCAAAGTAGTCTTAGTAGAAAGGAAGGCAATTTCCAGTTTTGTGGTTCATCGTGAAGGAATTTTAATTCAGAGCGAAAGGGCCTCTCGTTTCCCAGGAATGATGATGAGATGACAGGTGGGGATGATGACGAGGAAACCCTTTCATATCGGAGTCTCTCCTTCAGTGTCCATTCGCCTGCTGCTCTCCTCCATGCCATCCGATCCACAAATGAAAAAAGCGACCTTTGAAAGAATTCACACAAAAAATCCGAAAACACATTTCAGTTGTTATTTTAAGAGAAAACTGAGATTTATTCAGCCTTGGAGAGTTTTTTCTCATCTTCTCCAGGCTATGTAGTAGTAACATAACATGTGCTATGCATAGCATAAGCGCGTATGTGAAGTATGAACAGGAAAAATTGTCAGATTGTGGCTTGTTGTATGTAAGCAGCCTTTAAATATTTCATTTTTTCTAGCTGTCGTAAATCTCCACAATAATTTATGGTTTATATAATTTCCTTAAGAAAACAGTTTATAGCATAAATATGTGAGTAACATGCATGAAATAATTCCTTGTGAGGTTAAGAAGAAGAAGAATATTCAAACATTCATACAGTAATGTCAGAAGAAGAACTCAAGGGAATTTTTTGTACAGAGAGAAACACAATAGATTAGACGTGTGTACATTTGTTGTGTGATCTCTGTGAGATGTATTCACATATATAACGATATAATAAGCATATATATGTATACATATATATATATATATGTGCAAGGAAAAGATGGTCTTCGTCTCAAGTTGATCATTGCTTAAGTAGAGGCGAGGAGTATATATGCGATGTCCAGATAAAAGTACCCTGTACACAAACACACGACTAGTTTGACTTTAAAACTTGACTTTTCACAGTCAAGTAAAAGGGTGGTGGTGGTTGGCTATGTTTGTTGATCTGTGGTTGTTTAAAATCTTTTAAAAGAAAATTCGTGTGTATTTGTTAATCGTTTTTATCCAGCGAGTTAAATAAAACTCATCTCATGTCAGGTTGTCGTTTGTCTTGGAATCGTTAAATAGTAATAATAATGTCCTGTTTCATTTTTCTCAGAATATTTTTGTAACTGTAATTCCCATTTTGTGTTCTCATTGAAGTGGATTAATGACAAGTTTTATAAAATGGTTTTTGACGTAGATTCGAAGAACGAGGCATGAAAAATCGATTTCGTAGACATCAAACAGCATAGCTGAAGCTGATCTCATCGTTGTAAGTTTGCTTATACTTGAGCCCTAGTAATGCACAGATAGAAGTTTCTTTTTCCGCTACAAAATTACAATTGAGAGAGAAGTAACTGCGGACGAAGATTGACTAATGGAATGAAAAGATGTACGAGATGATTATGCACGATGACTTTTTAAGGGAAGTGAGATTCCTTGCATTTTTGTGAGTCTCTTTGGTGTTCTCGGCCGTTTCGCATGCCATTCGAAGAGATATCGCGTATCTATCCGTGTATTTATTGAAAGTATAATCCGCTCAAACTTATTCATAAGATATATCTCTCCGATTTCAATGATGATGTGATGATATTGCGGCTCCTTGCATACTGCGGATAATATGCTGCATTCCATCCAGTATGAAGAAGAGCTGAATGCAAATTTTTTCCCAGTAAAAAACCTGCTCTGTTAATCCATACAAGGTTAAGAAGAAGACGATGGAATTCAAGTTCTTCCAGTGTCCAGTTTGAATGGCCAAACAATTTAGGAGGGACGTTGAGGAATTCCATCCAATAAAAAGTTACACCCACTGGCTAAAAAGATGAGTCCCACACCCAGCAATAGCCTGATCATCACTCGCTGTGGCTTCGACGCGAGTGCTGTTTCCTTAGGTGAGGCAACTACAATTCATGAATTCATGAGAGGTGCATTTGCATACACAGAAGAAAGCTTAGTAAATTGACGCAATAAGACATATTCATTTATTTATCACAAGCACAAAAATGTCTTCCAACTTGGCAAGAGAATGACTTTATGAGACGAGTATGAAGATGAACCATCTGCCAGACTTGATTGTTCTGCTTCTTTTGTTGCTTCAAGTTGTACCTGATTCTCTTCATCTCAGGTTCACAGTAGTCCATACAGTCGTAAGTGTGCAGTAGTAAATAAGTCTCTTCTACACTTGCAAGCAGTTAAAAGCAGTGATCACCACACTCTCAAGCTCTTGAGGAGAGTTGTGTTACAGGAATTATATTTATTTTGCGTCCGTACAAAAATAATATTACTACTACTACTTGTAGTATCGACGATGATGATGAGTGAGTGAATAAACCACTCTTTCTTCCTCACTGACGCTTTTATTTCCAATTACATTCAACATTTGCATTTTCTAACCAAAGACACATCAGCTGAGGTAGCACACATCAAATACAGGTACTTCCGAGGGTACTAAATTATTAAACGTCTAGTTTTAAAGACACACTTGTTAGACGCTAGAGTCAGCAGAAGTCAGATGCCTTGAAAGAATAAGATGTGCATTTATGTAAGCTTTGTCTCGAGAAATGACTACAGATTGATGATTGACTTAACTCATCCTTCTTCTTGCATGAAACGAACAAGAATTCCGGGGAAGTCATCCTTAAGCTACTTTTAATAACTGTACTGTGGTTCGTTCTTCGTACTTTTGGTGAAGAAAGAATTTTTCAGCCATAAAAATGTAGGAAACAAAGAGTGTAAAACACTTATTCGTGTGTCTCCACCAATCCATCTGTACAGATGATATGTCGTCCCTTATTTCACCTGCTAGCTTATTGCAATTACTCGAGTAGTGTCATTAAAGATGGGCCTGAAGTCAATTTGGAAATTCCTCTGAAAGGTATTCTTCTCGCTAGAGTTAATGGGAAACAAATAGGAGGTTGTCTCATAATTTGTATTTTGATGTAAATGTGCATGTGTACATGGTGTTTTGGTTGTTTCTGGAGAAGAAAAGTGTTTTCTACTCGTAGAAATAATGATACTGTACGTGCTCTCGTCTCGTGGAGAGTTAACGATTGAACCTGTCGGGTCAAGGACAGGGTCAGAGTCATCATCATTACGTACACTGCATAAGCCGTGATTTGACGGACAGGAGGGGCGTCTGCCAGGAATATAAATACACTGGACTTCAAGTGGTAGTAGTCCAACTCCAATGCCTCCGGAAGAAATCCAAACGACCATCTCATCATCATTGAATTGAATTTTTCAAAAGAGTTTCTTCATAACCATTGTGAGCCTTAAGACAGCTGGCTATTTATAAGCGAGAGAAAAAGTCTTGGGGCAGAATGAATGGGGGCCCTCAAGGGAAAGACTCACGGTCTATTTTCTTCTTCGTAGCATAACTCTGCCTTCAAAAAGGAAACTTTTAAAATCTCTGCATTCACCAGAGAATAAGCCAGATGTGCAGAAGAAGAGTTCTAAAATAAGGCGGTATAGTATAAGCTCCAGAGTCGTACAGACGCGCAGGATGATAAGATACTTAAGTCTACTACCTACCCGCTGGACTGGCTGGACATCAGTGGAATGCTCAAGGGGCACCCACTGGTACTAGAAACCTTGCCTATGGAATCTTATTTAGATTAACATCACAGTAGTAATGTCGCGCGGACGCACACACAAAACTTGTCATGTCTTGGCACTTTGCGCACTACAATTGTATATTAAAGTGCGAAATGTCCAAGCATAAAGAAATCTATTTTTGTGTCTCGAAAATTAGTTGAACGCAGGTATAACGAACTTAAATCAGTGTTAAAATATATTTATAGTGGAAAATAAACTATAGTTTTAATCGAAATCTAATGTCATCCAGTTGATTGGGAATAATGAGACTAAAAAGAGAGTAGAAAGGAAAAGACGAGGGAGAAAAGGGAGACAATTTGGTAAATGAAGGAATGAAAAAATAGATGCAACTCATTAAAGGATTTGTATTTCAGTTGATAGTTGGACACAGCAAGAGCACAAATTACATTAGTAGATTATTACAAGGAGTTTAGTAGTACTGGAGGAGATTTGGTTTGGGACTGGTAACACTTTAGGAGTGAACAAGTATTACAGAGTATGAAGAAGATTAGGAGACAAAGTATAGTATGAAGAAGGGGACGCAAGCGAGAAGATAAAAATTCATCTTTGAAAGAGACTTGAACTGATATGCTGTAGCACAGGCATCCGTTCATAGAGCAGGATAGATGAATAAAGAGTTACACAGGGTGGCAGTAGCACCTAGTCTCATCTCTTTAGGAGATTTTTGTTCAGGTATTCTGGGTGTGTTCTGAGATATTACGGCACAGAAGAGAGTCAGAGGGGCGAAGGATTCCTGAAGGGGATGGAAAAGCGACAAACCCTGTGTATCCTTACATCACCCCACATTCCTTTCTTGGCCAGAATATGTTGAAGAAAGAAGTTTTTCATGTCTTGACGAGCTCTTTACGTCTTACCTGTTGCATTTATTTATCCACACCACCACACAGTTCAAACAACAACTCTTCTTCTCGCTGAACTTGAAGTAAGAAGTGGTTCTGGTCGTAGAACAGATCGGGAACCAATCTCAATAATGTGTAGAGGTAGCTTTTGAGCCCAAAGGGCAAATTCCTAAGCATAACTCTCTGTTGAAGACTGGTCCTTCTTCGAAGAACTTCTTCACGAGTTCTAGTAGTGAAGATATAACCACCAGTCTCTATAACTTCGGTCGGTCTGTCGACCATTATTCCTTGCGTGGGCTCAACCCAACACACTACCAAAGTTTTGAGACATCCCTTCATTCCAATCTATATATTCCACCAACAATAACCCCTTCATTTTTGGAGCCTCTATTACTCTCCAGACCTTCGATATTACTTTGTCCACGAGGCAGTGTCAGTCTCATTCCACCAACGAGATCATCCTGTGCCATCATTCCTCATATTTACATCCTCTGTGGTTGCTTATCGCAGAATTTAAAGTGTCTCGTTATCAATGTTCAGTAATACGCAGTGACCCGTCCAACAATTCCAAGAACATTAAGACATCACGATCACCTTGGTCTGTTATTGTGTGTCAAAGGGACTTGCGAAGGTCTCTCATTACTTTGCTTGGCAGAAAAGTGAGTGCCAAACGAAGTCTTCAGCAGTAGTTGCTAGACGCAGTGGTTACAATATTATATTGTAGTTTAGTAGTTGTGATTTGTGCAAAAAGACTTGCTGCAGAGTTGTTCTTGTTCTTAGGCACTACTTGGCAAGCTTTTCTAGCGCTCTTGTGTGTGTATACGAATCTGATGGTGGTTGGTGTGAACCGCATTCCACAGTGGTCAACTCATACCAATGAGGTGACCGAGTGAAACTATTTGGGTTTGTCGAAGACAGTCATTCTTAACGACAAGCAGAACTTCTCTCTCAGTCTGCCAACAATCAAAACAACAATAGCCCCGTAGATATGATTGTTTCATCTTCCTTCCTTTCAAGTGTCTCAGGAATCGAAATAATGCATGAATGATAAGTCAGGAAATCCATTACTGGCCGAGTGCTCCAACTGACGAAGTTCTCAGTCCCCGTACACTCACATGCAACTACAGACAACAATCACCATTTTGCATTAAAGAAGATTGACAAAATACATTCTTCCTGAAGATTGATTATAAAAATAATAACTTATTGATTGGACTTTAACTCTGGTAAAGAGAAGTTGTACTAGTGAAAGTTGCATATACACGGGATAATATTCATCTTGTGAATCAATCAATGTGGCTTATGGCACAGTGTGTATGATTTATTATTATTGAAATGATACTTGATCAATTTGAGAGAGTCACTACAACTTCTTCAATATTAGTGTTTGATTTATGTTCAAAAGAAAAGATTCGTGGACATTTAAATGAACGATTTGTTCTCGATGAGAAAGTGAAATTTTGAATGGTTAAAGGATATCGTAGCATAATTTCGTGTGGTTCTTCTAAGAAACGATCTTTTATATATTGATTTGAAACGATGGACCATAAATTCAACGAGATTTGTAATAATAACAACGGATCAGGTTTCACTAATGCTAGCAGGGCTTTCGGAATGCCACACGATCGATCCGGATGAAGGACGAATATACATTGGAATTGGATGACCGTAAGAGAAGTTTCTTTTTGCATTCATTCAACATTCATACGGAACACAAATTTTACTAGTTAGAATATTATTTACTAACAAGTTATCCTTCTTATGAAATCTTAAGATGTATACAACAAACTTTTTCATTGAAATTGCTGCATGTAAAGTTGATAGGTTAGATTATTCTAAGGTGAATAAAAGATGAGTAAAAATCATAAAGAATGTGAGGATATTCTTCCTCATTCTTTCGAATGGTAAAGGTTGTCTGCTTAATAGCATAATGCTCATCATCATATTCATCATCATAGGCTGCATGCGTATAATTAACTTTAGGCAAATTAACTACGTTTAATTTGCTCTCTCAGTGGTATTTCAATTTAGTGAAACAGTTGTCGTTGATTGTGTTTTTGCAGATTATTTCCTTCTTACGAAATGAAAAATTAAGTGCCACACATATATTAAGGTTATAGAGTGAAATGTTGAATGAAACTGACAATGAAATACTATTTCATACTATTCACCAGCTTGCATGTATCAAATTGTGCTAATCCTTCTAACTGCAAGGAATATATGTTCCTGGTTCTTTAAAAATTAAAGCAAGTGTGAATTTAATTGTTAGAATGTAGACCAAACTTCTTTGATAATGCGGCGACTCACAATTCACGCACAATTACGTACGGTTATAATAGCTAAAAGTCCTTGGAAGTTGGAACAGCATATACACACATGTAAGATTACAGAATAAGGGAGTGTGTATAAGTATAAACTTTAATCTTGCAGCATAAATGATGACAAAGGTTTTATTATAAAGTACATTGCACCGTGTCTGAGGAATTCCTTCCTTTCTAAGGAATGCAGTGATGTAATATGCACACACAATAGACTCCATTTGCACGACTTGATTACTTCCTTCATGCAAAAACTAAATGATACAACAAGAGGATACTGTATAGCATTACATTATAGCAATGGTTAGTATCAAGACGTCAAACTATTTCATACATTTGTCATTTGGGTTTGTCCTGAAATGTGATATTTCATCTCGAAGAATTCGACCATCTCAATTATAATTACGATTTTTCATGTAGGTGCTCACGTATACGGTATTGCATGCTCATGCTGTTCTTTGCTCAAAACTAACTCAGTTTTAGTATTTAGATTCAACAATAATATCTGCTTTGTACAAGCACGGAAATGAATAGAAGCAAATTAAAAGCCATGATAATTTAATGTACTGCTTGCGTACCGAGTGACGTAAAGTAGACAGACAAGAGAGATCCTTTTGATGGCAATCACACTACCTATTGTGCTTATGAAATGAAACGGAATTTTTATTCTCTGGATAGAATTTTTGTTACTGCTTATCAAAGTCCATAGTATGCGTTTGATTACGATAAAATGTATATTTAGTCTATACACACTTGCGTATAGTAATAACTACAATATAAATTGCATAGTTGCTTGCTGTGTGTGGTGCAAAAAATGACTCGTGCATTCCACAGGGAACAAAAGGACGCTTGTGAGGAATTTCATACTTTTTTGTACATTGTTGTTAGTATCGTTGTGTGAGAGAGAGAGGACAAGGCGTCAGTTTAGTATGAGTGTGTGTGTGGAATTCCTTTCTATCTCAAATAATAATAATAACCAATAGAAGCTTATAAAGTATAATGACTAGTTCATGACTTGTAGTAATCTTGAAATTAATCTCAAGTCTAAAGTTATGTGTTGGAATTTCCAGCGTTGAATAATGGGGCGAGTGGACCATCATTATGCGAAACGGGACCGTTGTTGAGGGATTGAATGCGAATTGTGCCGGAGCAGTGAACAACCATAGGTGTGTGACTGTCGAGCTTCTGACTGGAGAGACCATCTCTATTCCAATCGAGGTAAAGCTATTTAATTACTACTATTGAATCACAATTGACAGTTGAAAAACAATTGATATACTCGGGGTAGCAAAATCAATTATTATCAGCTTCTATAAAAACTATATGCGTGTATGCTATTTGAGATCGCGACGAAAGTGTTTGAATCAGACATAATCATTTTGAGTACAGATACAAACCTGTAAATGCGTGTGAATGTAGCTATTAACATTCTTGTTCACTGGCAAATGAAAGAACTCCTCATGATAATATGTGTGCTTGTGCAGACTGCGAAGTGTCGAAAGTAATGCTAACCGTCACTTTAATGAATTACACGTCGCGCATTCCGAAATTCTAATTATCTGTAGTGTCGTTTAATGCTTACATGTCTTGTATGTTCAGTTAATTACCATAAATATTGTTATCCTTTCAAAGACACCAAAAAACTCTTAAATTCCTAAACAACTGTGCACATAGGCTTAAGCACAGCCATATATATAATGCGCGTGTAGTTATTGAGGTAATGGTTGTGGACTCTGGGGACCCGTGTGGCCCAACCCAGTATAATATGAGGCTAGAAAAGAAATAATATTCAACCAAGTCCACACAAAGATATTATGATGTATGAAGAGATTATTCGAGGCTGCGATGAATATTTATGGAAGTGTGTCTTGCAGGGAGTACACACATAGAGCTATAGCTTAAAAGGAATTCAAATGGGTCTTGTGTAGATTGGGGATGAGAGTTCATCTAGTAGCAGTTGAGGTGGTACAAATTTATGAATGAATGGGAGAATGAGTTATGATTGCATTATAAAATGTTTATAAATGGGGAATGGAATGTGAAAGGAAGGACAGACGTGTGTGTGTACGTGTTGGTAATTAAAGGTGTGAGAATGGCTAATTGACTTTTGTATAATTTAGGGGAAGACAACTTGCAGCGCAATATGGAATCGAGTGGAAGGAGAGTTGGTAGCACGAGGAGTCGTCCATCCACAGATTTTTGGACTTGCTATCAAAACTGGTATGGAAATTAAGATTTTTTACATTATGGCAGGTGCAATGCAAAGAGGATGCTGGATAGGTTTAAGGTGGACATTCCTTTCCTTCCCAGATAAGATGTAAAGGCTGTACCACATGAATAAGTCAAGTTACTAACAATTAGTTTCAGATTTAAAGTTGTGTGAGAGTTCGTATGTATATATGTATTATAATTATTCCTGGAAAGTGAATCCAGTTTCTTTTTTGTTGCAAGATTACACAAAGCGTCAGTATAGAATGAGAAGAGAACAATTAAGACACAAATCTATCTCTGTCTTAAACTCTCTCGAGTATGCTTAATAAATTACGTTGAACCTCACCAAAATTGGTTACTCGCTATAAGTACAGTTTTGCATGAACGAAGAAAGTGAATGTTCGCACTACCTATGAGATTTGTCAAACGGATGAGTTGCCTAAAACAAACAAAAAAACTGATAATGATACTTTGTGCTTGCTCAAAGAATATTACACTTTGTACTTATTTCTTCTATTATATATACGGCCGTTCATTTTGTGTTTCAACGGAAAATTAAATACGGGCTATGATGATCCTCATTTGACTATAATTAAGGAGCCGTGTGGGTTTCACAAGTAACACTTCAATGTTATATTTGACACACACACAGGTTCAGACTGGGTATTTGTGGATCCAGATGCAAAATTGTCCAAATACTTTCCGAAGGAAGGAAAGTCGACGCTGACGTCTTCAGCGTCAACCTCTACGAGTCAACCTCATCACTCTTCTCATCACAATGTAAGTTTAAGATTTTGTGTAATTTATTGTCCATCGCTAATCTTATGGGGGTGCAAACCGCATCAAACAATTCGAAAAGCCTCAGAGGGTTTGAAAAATGTATAAATTCCCGAAGGAATTTAAATGACAAGACAAGCTTAGCGTTTACACTCATAAAATACCTTTTCCTTTGTGGAAAGAATGCGATTTGTGCATTGCATGTCATCGTAATTTAGGTGAGAAGACCTCACCTGAGACATTGGAAAGGTGGAATAATATCCTTCGTAGTCAAAGGGTTCTTATTTCCTTCACATCGCGTACACGAAGAGTCTGATTGAAACGCATACCAACTTTGGCTATTAAGTTTTACCGAAAGTTATACTAAAACGAAACATTTTAGCTTCAGAGAAATTCTTTTGCTCCTGATCATCGGCGGCAGCCGTTTCAGTTGTGGTCACTATTTCATTTTCTGTTTTTAGAAGAAAAAAGATTGCATTTTATTTACGTGCAGTAGGAAAAGGAAGACAACCGAGGGCCCTTTAGAGTTAAGATGAAATTTTACGAGTAACCCTCCAATGATTTCCTTCTGAATGAGTATGGCTAGCAGTTAAATGGTTTGATTTTTTACTGGAAAGTTGGTAGGTACGTATTTTCTAGTAAGGTCTACATTATAAGGTAGACCTTTTTTCCGGTGTTTATCTTTCAGAGTCCTATTACACGCTTCCTTTGGTAGCCTCGCATTCCTCCAAGTCCAACTTTAACATCTTTCTTTGAACCAAGAGTTTACAATTATTATTTCCGAGAGGGTGAAATTTTTTCGAAGGACGTGTGGCCAGAGAGCCCTTTCTTCATAATAGCAAATACATCAATAAGCGATTACATTTTAGGCAACAGATTTAATACATGGCAGTACACACCTGGGCTATTCAGGTGGGAGAAAATGATGAACGAGGGAAACACATTATTCACATTTGTAGGATTCTTCGGAGAGGAAAAGGCCACGCTTCCAGAAATGATGAGGAATATATTCTCGATATAGGTTTTCATTTCGAAAGGACGTGTTTAGTTTTCGCTAGCATTCGTGAAGTTCAAAATACAGAGATTCCGTGTGTGTGTGTTTAGGCACTGGAAGTTGTTGAATTTCTTCTGGAGTTTATTTTGAAATTAGCCTTGAAGGAGATCAGGAGGATGATGCAAGCAGAAAGAAATGTGAAGGAAGTGTACTTAGGGAAATACACCAGCTACAGCACATACACAGACATAGACGTGGTCAAGTAATCATTATTGGATCGTACACCTGCTCCATATTTTGTGTGAGACATATTCTCAAAATTGTACTGCATCGTTATTACACAACTCACTCGTTACGCAACGACCTCGAGAGGAGAGTCAGAGTGTAATAATTTATTAGTAATGAAGTATTGGGCTGATAAAAATAATTGAATGGAAGTTGCTCTTCTTGGTTTTTACTTTTGATTTATTAATTGACCGTAATGGAATTTAATTTGAGGAGCATAAAAAAGTGGTCGTCTTTCGTTCTCTGATTTATCCAAATTGCTCTGACTAGGGGGAGGAATATAAAAAGAGGAGACTAAGTACCTTCTCGTAGTGAGTGTGGACGAGTACCCACAGGGCCTTATTCTAAAGGCGACGCGATGAGGGACTGCAAGAGAGAGAGGGAATCTCCTATTATTAAAGTGCGACGTGTCGTGCATTCCTTGGTGGACAAATAAATGACCATCTTTTGATGATGATACGGTTGAATAGAAGAAAGTTTGAAAAAAGCTTTAACAAATAACCGTATTAAATGGATGAGAAATAAGGACTCTCTCTGAAAGATAGGATGCATGCATGTGGAGCGATTGATGAAGAATCTTCATCTTGTGGTAGAGAATAATAATAATCAAATAATTTTCTCAGCGTCAGACATTCTTCTGTTCAATTCTTCATCTTCTCATCTCCTCCAGGTATTCTTCGAAGATGTTCAAATTACTCGCACAGCTTACAGAAACTTTTTTGGTCCTTCCTTTCTCCTTATTCTACCTCACTAGCTATTAGTTTTGGAATACCTGCTGGAAAAGATCACATAGTCACCATCAGCACCACCACTGCCAAGAAAATGATCATCATCATCATCAACCTTGTTGTTGTGTAGTTAGCTCGAGATGAAGATTCATTTTTTATTTTTTCCTTCCGAGATTGCTTCCAGTGGTGGTGGTGGTGG